>Ga0214925_100224_pt1 | contig 41909 bp, 38 predicted proteins | sample Stichaenrichment_FD_168299 | JGI IMG/M metagenome (GOLD analysis project Ga0214925, IMG submission 168299) | Xylose enriched microbial communities from anaerobic bioreactor in Madison, Wisconsin, United States - 63SRT | ecosystem: Engineered > Bioreactor > Anaerobic > Unclassified | place: USA... | reverse complement strand
GCTTCGTGTACCCAAAATACGCTATTTTCGTACCAGATACATCGAAATGCTCACCCTTATGGCTCATTCTTTTTCTGAGATAGCTGTAAAAACCCTTGATTTTAAAGAAAAAAACACTTGACTAAATAGGGAGGATAAGTCCAACGCGTTTGCCTACACCATCGGTGAGAACGGGGCTCCCCTGATCGATGAAGCGAAGCTTTCCATCGAGTGTGAGATGGATGGCAACGTAGAAATAGAAGGCTTCGACAACTTCATCGTAAAGATCTTGGCCACCTATGCGGATGAGAGCATTCTGAATGAAAAGGGCAAGATCAACTATCATGTATTCAAGCCGGTGCTCTTTGAGTTCCCGACCTATGAGTATTTTGTTACCGGAAACAAGGTCGGCGACTGCGCAAAGATGAACAAGTAAAGACCGGAATTGTCAATATTCAACATATAGACCAGAGCAAAGGAGAAAAAGATGAAATTACCTAAGATCGCACTTGGAGCATGGGCATGGGGAAATGATGGAACTTTTGGACAGAACCTCACAGCGGAGACACTTAAGCCGATTTTTGAAACCGCAATGGAGAATGGCCTGAATCTCTGGGATACCGCTTATGCGTATGGCATGGGAACATCAGAGAAGACCCTTGGAACCTTCCTAAAGGGTCTGCCGAGGGATTCCTACATCATTTCCGACAAGCTGACACCCCAGTGCATGGACTATTCCTCGAAAACACCTGTAAAGGACATGCTGGATACCGAGTACGGTTTCCTGGGAATTGACCGTATGGATATCTACTGGGTCCACAATCCCGTTGATGCCCCGAAGTGGATCACCGAGGTGGCAGAATATTTTGAAGGAAGAGAGGATGCTCCCATGATCGGTGTATCCAACCATAATCTGGCACAGATCAAAGAGGCAGATGCGATTCTCAGAGCCCATGGACTGAAACTTGGCGCCGTGCAGAACCATTACAGCCTGTTAAATCGCTCTTCTGAGGATTCCGGTATTCTCGATTACTGCAGAGAGAATGGAATTGTATTCTTTGCCTATATGGTCCTGGAACAGGGAGCCCTGTCCGGAAAGTACGACACAAAGCACCCGATGCCTGCAGATTCCGGCCGGGGACAGACCTATAACCCGGTCCTGGACAAGCTGGAAATCATGAACGAAAAGCTTTCCGAAATAGCAGAGAAGCATGGTGTGGCACCTGCCCAGATCCCGGTCGCATGGTCCATTGCCAAGGGGGCCCTTCCAATCATCGGCGTCACAAAGACCCGCCATGTGGAGGATGCGGTAAAGGCAGCAAATGTAGAGCTTAGTGCAGATGAGATCCGTGCACTGGAAGAGACAGCAGACAGCCTCGGTCTTGATGTGATCCGCGGCTGGGAAAAGAAGATGGAGTAAGAGCATATTTATGAGTAAAAAAGATATCAAGCTGAGGGCAATTGTGGCACCTGTTCCGACAGTTGTTGTAAGTGCCTATGATGAAAATGAAAAACCGGATGCATGCACGCTGGGGCTGTACTATACCTGCAGCCACAGACCTCCCTGCGTAACGATCGCGATCAATTCAACGGACAGAAGAAAGACTTTAAAGAGTATCCTGAAGAGCGGCGCCTTCGTGGTTCATTATCCTGATTCTGACCAGATCAGGGAGACTGACTATCTTGGGGTCGAGACCGGATACAATGCCGATAAGCTTGCCAAGATCGGTTATACTGTAACGAAAGCTGAGAAGGTAAACGCGCCGGTGATTAATGAAATGCCGCTGGCGATAGAATGCAAGGTCATTCACACTTCTGATATCGGCAGTCACACACAGGTGACAGGCCAGATCATGAATGTTCAGGCAGAAGAATCTATGCTGGATGCGAACGGGCGGATCGATATAGAAAAGCTGGATCCTATGGTCTATGATGAGGAATCCCACAGCTACCGGCATGTCGGCAGAATATCTTCAAGAGCTTTTGTGCCGGGAGCGGAAATGAAGAAGACTTTTGATAAAGAAGATGGAGTAAAAAAATGAAGACACTGGTAGCTTATTTCTCCGCAAGCGGAGTTACAAGAAGGAAAGGACAGGCATTTGCCAAGTCCCTGAACGCTGACATTTATGAAATTATCCCTAAGGATCTTTATACAGATGCAGATCTGAACTGGATGGATAAAAAGTCTCGCAGTACCCTTGAAATGCAAGATCCGGCATGCAGGCCTCAGCTTAAGGAAAAGACCACAGACCTTTCAGCATATGATACGGTTTACATCGGATTCCCGATCTGGTGGGGAGTTGCTCCGAGAGTGATCAATACTTTTATTGAAAACAATGATCTGAGCGGAAAGAGAATTGTGATTTTTGCCACCTCAGGAGGAAGCGGGGTAGGTCCGGCTGTAAAAGATCTCCAGAAGACTTATCCGAATCTGCAGATTGAAACAGGCCGGCTTTTATAATCACTGCATTGCCATTGGAAGAAAAGCGAAACGAAACCTTAGACGAAATTCACTTCTATGAGCGGCAGCTTCAACGTCTGGATTATCTGCGCCATGAAATTCAGAAAAATAAGAAAGGGGGATAAACATGGATACGATTCAACTAAACAACGGTGTGACGATGCCTTTGATGGGTTTGGGCGTGTTTCAGGTGACAGATCAGCAGGTCTGCAAAGAAAGTGTTCTCTCTGCACTGCAAACTGGCTATCGCCTGATCGACACGGCGGCCTGTTACGGAAATGAAAAAGCAGTGGGCGAAGCCATTCGGGAAAGCGGGCTTGACCGAAAGGAACTGTTTCTGACCTCAAAGGTCTGGATACAGGATGCGGGCTATGAGAAAACCATGCGTTCTTTTGAAAAGACGCTGGAAAATCTCGGGACGGATTACCTCGACCTGTACCTGATCCACATGCCCTACGGCGACTATCACGGCTCATGGCGGGCGATGGAGGAACTGCACCGGGCCGGAAAAATTCGTGCGATCGGTGTCTGCAACTTCCTCCCGGATCGCCTGACCGACCTGATTTTAAGCCATGAGATCATTCCTGCGGTGAACCAGATCGAGCTGCATCCGTTCTGCCAGCAGCGGGCGCTGCGGCAGGTCATGGCTCAGTACCACATCGTTGCTATGGCGTGGGCTCCCTTTGCCGAGGGGCAAAACGGGATATTTACCCATCCGGTGTTGACCGAGATTGGCAAACAGTATGGTAAAACTCCCGCACAGGTGGTTTTGCGTTGGCTGCGTCAGGAGGGCGTGGTGGCGATTCCCAAGTCCGTTCATGCGGAGCGCATCACGCAGAATTTTGATGTGGACGATTTTACGCTGTCCTCTGCCGATATGGTACAGATCAGCGGACTGGACATGGGAAAGCCGCTGATCCTGAACATCCCCAGTCTGAATGAGGTTTACCGCCTCCACAACATTCGATTTGAACAATAACAAAAGATGAGGATTACAACATGAACCATCTTTTATTGGGATGCGGGGCGCTCCTCCGGGCCTTTTCCTATGGGCCATGTGTAGTCCGGTTTGGAGCAGCTTGCGGCCCTCACCGTCTGCCTTCCGTACATTGGCTTCCCACGCACCCTTAATGCGCTGGGCTGCGTGAACGAAGTTCTGTCGGAGAAGCGTAAAGGAGTAATTCAAATGGAATACACGAAATTAGGGCAAACCGATATTGAAATTTCCAAAGTCTGCGTAGGCTGCATGAGTTTCGGCAAGGCAGGCACCATGCACGACTGGACGCTGGACGAAGCGGCCACCGGGGAAGTGGTAAAACACGCCCTCGACCTCGGCATCAACTTTTTTGATACAGCAAACGGCTATTCCGCCGGAACCAGCGAGGAATACCTGGGGCGGGCACTGAAAAAGAATATTGCCAGGGACAAGGTGGTCATAGCATCCAAAGTGTATTTTAACCCCGGCAGATTGTCCCGAAATGCAATTTTTCATGAAATAGACGGAAGCCTTCAAAGGCTTGAGACAGATTATCTGGATCTTTATATTATACATCGGTTCGACTACGATACGCCGATAGAAGAGACGATGGAAGCCTTAAATGACCTGGTAAAACAGGGGAAGGTGCGGGCTATCGGCGCATCCGCCATGTACGCATATCAGTTTTACAATATGCAGCAGACCGCAAAAGACCATGGGTGGGAGCAGTTCCAGACAATGGAGAACCATTACAACCTTCTCTATCGCGAGGATGAGCGGGAAATGATCCCGATCTGCCGCCAGTGGAAGGTATCCCTGATGCCTTACAGTCCGCTTGCGGCCGGACATCTCACACGGAATACCTGGGAAGGGAACACCCTGCGGGCAAAGACCGACCGTGTGGCCATGGGAAAATATGACCGAATGGAACAGGCAGACATTGCTATAGTCCACCGTGTTCATGATCTTGCGGAGAAGTATCATGTAAAAATGCAGCAGGTTGCTCTCGCATGGCTCTGGGCAAGAGGTGTGACAGCCCCGATTGTCGGAGCAACAAAAGCAGCTTATCTGGAAGACGCGGCTGGTGCACTTGATGTGAAACTCACGGATGAAGACATTGCATATCTTGAAGAGCCATATATTCCCCATCCGATTGTGGGTGCAATAGACCATAACCCGCCACAGGGCGTCATGCTGCTGGACAAGAAATGAGAAAAAGAGATATTATCCAGAAGAAGTATATAAACTCGGGAGGAGCATATGAGCCTTACAGTAAATCTTTATTACCACGGGAGCAACGGCTCTGCGCGGAAATTTGCAGAGGAGATGGAGCGTTCCGGTTTGGCAGCAGCGATCAGGGCAGAAGAAGGAAACCTCAAATACAGGTACTTCATTCCCATGGATGATTCGGAGACAGTTCTTCTGATCGACAGCTGGCGTGACCAGAAAGCGCTGGATGCCCACCATGCATCGCCAATGATGAAAAAACTGGCGGAACTCCGTGAGAAGTACGATCTTCACATGGAAGTGGAGAGGTACGTTTCCACAGACGAAGAAGTCGGCGATAAGAAGTTTATAAGGAAATGAAGAATTTCACGAATGACGAGATGAATCTCATGTGCATTTATTGTGCCGGAAGTAACCGCACCGGACTGATGCAGAAACTTACCGAAATGAAGCATTATCTGGAGAAGGATGAAACAGAGCTGCTGGCATTGACGGGCGCGGCGGTATGAGCGCTGTGTTTGACGGACTGCCGATGGACAGACCGGTTACACCGCTGAAGCTTGAACATGTGCAGTCGTTTGAGAGCGGTGCCGTTTGGCTTCGGTACAAAACACATTAAAAATTTGTTTGGAGGTAATGTCATGAAATTTGAAAACAAGGATGCTTTTGAGCAGCACAACATGTTTGGTATGGGCGCAGCAAACACAGCATATGCCAAATATTTTATCGGGAATTCGTTCTTGAATCCGCTCACAGATCCGAAAAAAGGACTCTTCGCAGCCAATGTAACCTTTGAACCGGGATGCCGGAATAACTGGCACATCCATCATGCAAAAAGCGGAGGCGGTCAATTGCTTATCTGCACTGCCGGTGAAGGCTGGTATCAGGAAGAAGGAAAAGACGCTGTCAGCTTGCAGGAAGGAAGCGTAGTGATGATTCCTGCAAATGTCAAACACTGGCACGGAGCAAAAAAAGACAGCTGGTTTTCTCACATTGCCGTTGAAGTACCCGGAGAGGAATGCAGCAGCGAGTGGTGTGAACCGGTAAGTGATGAGCAATATCGCGAACTGGAAGGATAAACAGCGGCGTTAAAGACACTTGGCAGAAATCTGTGAAAGAAGATACCGAAAGAAAGGAAAAAACATTATGAGCAAAATTGTCCAAACAGCTGGAAGAGACGCCCTGGGGGAATTTGCCCCGGAGTTTGCACATTTTAATGATGATGTGCTTTTTGGAGAGAATTGGAATAACGAGGATATCGACCTAAAAACAAGAAGCATTATCACAGTCGTAGCACTGATGGCGCAGGGAATCACGGATTCTTCTTTGAAATATCATCTCCAGAATGCAAAGAATCATGGAGTGTCAAAGAAGGAAATCGCAGCGATCGTTACACATACTGCGTTTTATGCAGGATGGCCGAAAGCATGGGCTGTGTTTAATCTCGCAAAAGAAGTATGGACGGAGGAATAAGGCATGTTTTGTGGAAGGCAATCGCTGCTATGGCTGAAAAATACGGCGTTACAATTCCGTAGCTGTGCATCCGTTTTGATATTCAGCTTGGCATGATTGTTCTGCCGAAGACTGCAAACCCGGAGCATATGAAAAGCAATGCAGCGGTTGATTTTACCATTACAGACGAGGATATGGAAATCCTTAAGCATTTGGAAAAGATCAAGGACTATGGCGAATACGGGTTCTTCCAGGTGTTTGGAGGTAAGCTGTAAATGGAGTATGCAGCGGATTCGTTAAAGATAAGACTTACGGCGGATGATGTTTCTTATCTGGAAGAAATGTATATGCCACATCCGGTTGTAGGTGCAATTAAGCAGAATCATAATATTAACACTAAAGCCTCAAAAATTACGTTAATAGAAACCGGGCTAAATCAGTCCTGATCTTCATAAGTTCTATGAGAACAAAGAAGACAAAGAATGTGCTGGACACACTCGGTGTCGACTTATTACGTAAAATTTGAGGTTATAGTGTTCACAAATAAAGAACTTGTCTGGCAGAAGACAGATTTTGATCCGAGCGCTGCGCCAGCAGAAGCAAATTTATCAGAGTAGTGTACGAAATTTATTGTGCATCCCACTTGATAGGAGGAGAGCAGGATGGAGTACAGAATTGAAACCAAGCAAAGCTTTACCATAGTTGGTATTTCAAGACGCTTCCGGATGGAGGACTGCTATCAGCAGATTCCAGTATTCTGGAAAGAGGTACTGGGACAAGGTGACAGGCCGGCTGGTATTGTGGGAATGTTCGGAGTGACCTACGACACGACGGATACAGATTTTGCCTATATGATCGGTGATCTCTATGAACCGTGGCGTGAATATCCGTTGGCTTATCCGTCAATCACATATGAGAAGGGAACATGGGCGGTGTTTCCGGTGCATGGAAAATTGCCGGAGTCGCTGCAGTCTGTGAACTCGGCAATATGGCAGTCGTGGATTCCGGAACATCAGAAGTCTTTCCGTTTCCGCACATCCGGCTGTGTTGAGATGTATGCCCCTTTGCCCAAAAAACCGGAGGAGACCTATGCTGAAATCTGGCTTCCGTTGGACAGAACCGGGTCAGGAGCATCTTGAATCTTCCGGTGCGCCCAAGGCGCCTCATAGAGACAGAAAAAGGTCATTAGAAGCGCCTAAAGAACAATTATACTTGTAACTGTGGCATCCTCGAATTATCACGGATTCATCTATGATATTGATCGATGAACAGCATAAATCGGTAAAATATTTAGACAAAATATCCATTTGCATTTTGTCCGGCATAAATTTATAATACAAAAAGACAACGCGTAGCAATCAATTGTGTAAATCCAGTTGGTTGCGACGTGTTTTTTTTATGCGCATAAATTGGAATCCTCAGAAAGCCTGTGCTTTCCTGGAAGGAAGAAAGGAATGATGGAAAATGAACACAGAAAACAAGATGAAGGATATGCCGGTCAACAAGCTGATGATCCAGATCGGGCTGCCGATGATCATATCCATGGCGCTGCAGGCTGTCTACAATATTGTCGACAGCGCATTCGTCGGGAATATGCGAACTGGAAGCGAGTCTGCACTGAATGCGCTGACACTTGTTTTTCCGGTGCAGATGCTGATGGTTGCGATTGCGATCGGTACCGGAGTTGGCACCAATGCAATGATTGCGATGACTCTTGGCGCGGGAGATAAGAAAAAGGCCGCCAGAATCGCCGGAAACAGTCTGTTTCTTGGCTGCGTGATCTATGGTGTCTTTGTACTGTTCGGCATATTCGGTGTGCATGGGTATGTTGTCACACAGACTTCAGATCCTGAGGTAATACAGATGGCGGACAGCTATCTGCGGATCTGCTGTGTCGCTTCTGCAGGCATTGTTTTTTATTCTCTGTTTGAGAAGCTGCTGCAGGCGACGGGAAGGTCCATGTATTCTACAATCGGACAGATCACAGGCGCAGTGATGAATATTATTCTTGACCCGATTATGATCTACGGCATTGGACCGGTGCCGGAGATGGGGGTCAGCGGCGCAGCATATGCAACGGTGATCGGACAGATTGCGTCAGCCGTTCTGCTTCTGATTTTTCACCAGAAATTGAATAAGGAATATTCCCATGCAGTTGGAAATATGAAACCGGATCACAATATCATTCGCGGCATCTATTCGATCGGTCTTCCCGCGATCATTGCACAGGCGCTGATGTCAATTATGGTTTATGCAATGAACCTGATCCTCAAATTCAACGCTTCTGCGCAGACTGCTTATGGACTTTTCTACAAGGTGCAGCAGTTTGTATTGTTCCTTGCATTCGGTCTTCGTGACGCGATCACACCGATTGTTGCTTTTGCTTACGGGATGCGTGATAAGAAGCGGATTCGTGCGGGTATGAAATATGGTTTGGTCTACACCATAGCTCTGATGATTTTCGGCGTGCTGGTTACGGAAATTTTCCCGAATGCTTTTGCCGCACTGTTTAATGCAGGTGCGTCAAAGCCGTACTTCATCAGTGCAATGCGGATTATTTCGCTGAGCTTTATCTTTGCCGGCATCAATATCGCATATCAGGGTATCTTCCAGGCAGTAGAGTGCGGACTGGAATCCCTGATTGTATCACTGCTCAGACAGCTCGTGATTATACTGCCTGTTGCCTTTGGATTCTCTGTTCTCGTGAAAGCCGGGAATGCACCAGTATCCCTGATCTGGTGGGCATTCCTGATCACGGAAGGCGTGTCATGCTTAGCCGGTCTGGTATTGCTGAAACACAGCATAAAGAAAAAGAACCTTTGAGAGAAGGAACATTTCACAAAAGAAAAATTCAACAGAAGGAATTCGTTTTAGAAAGAAGCAGGAGGGAGGTGAATATAGTTATATATTATTCTCATCTATTGTAGAGAATCTTTGCTATAATAAAAGTTAAAGATTTTTCGGGGGATACTGGCGCAAAGATGAACAAAAAATTCAGAAAGATCCAATTTGGGATGCTGATTCTCTTTTCGATCACAATCATTGTGCTCTCTGCCGTTGTGAGCAGTGTTCTGCTGCGGCGCATGAATGAGACGCTTCAGAATTATGTATCGAATCTGGTTGCGGCAGACAGCAGACAGCTGGAGCTGAATATCGACTCTTATCTGGATAAGGTGGAGAATACTGTTTCACTCCTGTTTTCCGATGATAAATATTATCAGTTTGACGCGACGGATACTTCGCTGTCTAACTATGACAAGATTCAGGCGGAGGATGCAATTGACCAGGAAATTGTGAATCTTAGCCTGATGGAAAATTTCTCGGATTTCGGCATTGTGTATGCCAATGATGAAAATACCGGCATGATCTCGGAGGTGACAACGGCGCTGTATCCGGACCATGGGCTTTACCAGGCATTTTCCGATTCGATCAACAGAGAAAAAACGATGGACGGATGGTCCTTTGGCTATAAGCATAACTATGACAGATTGTACTATGTCAAACGGCTGAACAATAATGCAATTGCGCTGGTGTCTTTTTATGGGCGCGAGCTCGAAACCGTTTTTGAACTGCCGGAGCAGCTGAAGTCTATGACGATCCGTCTGGTAAATGATGATAACCAGATCCTGTATTCCTCAGATGACAATGAGGTCGGCAGTACTCTGCAGCCTGAGATCGCAGACACTGTCCAGAAGATGGACAGCAGTGCCACTGTCCTGCAGGATTCCTATCTGATCAACAGCAATACCTGCAGCAATGGATGGAGAGTTGTCTGTACCATTCCGGTACAGGAGATTATGAAGGACGGCGCAGTGCTGCGTACACGGATGATCCAGACGGTAACAATCATAGCGCTGATCATTCTTGCAGCCGGATTTTTATTTTATCTTCGTATGAGCCGCTCGATGACAGGCATGGTCGAAACTCTGAGCGATCAGGCCGAGCATGATCTGATGACGGATCTGCTGAACAAGCAGACCTTTGAGAAAAATGTGGCCCGGGAGCTTTCATCCTACACCGGCAAACAGGCCAATGTCTTTCTGATGTTTGATCTGGATAATTTCAAGCAGGTCAATGACTGTCTGGGACACGCAAAAGGTGATGACGTGCTGAAAAGGCTGTCCAGGATCCTGCGGGAGACTTTGCCGGAGGCATATCTGGTTGGCAGAATTGGAGGGGATGAGTTTGCCGCCTTTGCTGCATATACGGATATAGACCAGAAGGAGGCAGAGCGACAGGTACATGTCCTGATTGATACAATCTATACTGCTTTTGACCGGGAATTCGCACAGGAGAAGGAGCAGACAGGCATCTCAGTCAGTGCGGGCGTTGTCGTGGCAGGCCCTGGTGAATATACATTTGACGACCTTTATCGAAGGGCGGATCGAAATCTCTATGTTTCCAAACGGAACGGAAAGGATCGGGCAACCTATGAGAGCTGATAAGAGAAAAAAACGGGTCCTGTCTGTTCTTTTGGGCGGGGTGATGCTTGCATCCATGATGCTCACCGGCTGTGCAGCGCAGGATAAGACAAATACGGTTGTTGTACAGAATCAGGATACCGTGCATATTTCCATGTCGTGGTGGGGAAATGACGATCGGCACAAATACACCCTTTCCGGGCTTGCACTTTTTCATGATGACCATCCGGAGATTACGGTATCTCATAGATATGGCATCTGGGATGGATATGAGCAGCGGAATAAAATTTATATGGAAAGCCATGAGTGTGCAGATGTCATGCAGATCAATTACAACTGGCTTTCGGTGTATTCTCCGGACGGGAAAGGGTATTATGACCTGAACGCTTTATCTGATGTGATTGATCTCTCGAATTTTTCTGAGGATGATCTAGCGTTTGGTATGAGAGACGGCAAACTGAATGCACTCCCAATAGCGTATAATTCCACTGCCTTTTTCTACAACAAGACGATTTATGACCGCTATGGACTGTCGGTTCCGGAGTCATGGGATGATCTGTTTGCGGCGGCAAAGCTTATGAGCGCGGACAATATCTATCCGCTGGGTCTGTCAAAAAAGCAGCTGATCCTCTCGCTTGCTGCCTGGTATGAGCAGACCTATGGCGAACCGCTGTTTTCTGACACAGGTGCCCTGCAGGCTGATCTGGACCAGATGAAGGCAATGCTCTCCTTCTATAAGAGCCTGATTTCGGAAAAGGTCATACCGGCGGTGGACGATTTTGACGCAACGTCCTTTACAGCGGGAAAGACAGCCGGAGCCGGCTGCTGGAGCAGTGAAGCCAGCCGTTACTGCGATGATCTGGATGAGAGTGGCGCTGAAGTTGTGCTTGGGCAGACGCCTGGTCTTAAGGGGGCAGATACAACGGGGTGGAAGATCAAACCGGCAACCATGTATGCAATCAGCGCCTATACTGAGCATCCCGTGGAGGCCGGAGAGCTGCTGGATTTCCTGCTCAATGACCCGCGTATGGCAAAGCTTCAGGGAACCGAAAAGGGTGTACCGGTCAGTAAGGCTGCGCTGAAGACGCTGGAGAACAATCATATGCTGGATGATTTTGATGCGCGCGCCGGTGAGCAGCTCAATCAGAATAAGGAAAAGCTTGGTGTTATGGTTCCGGCCCTTGAGGATGCGGACGTGATCAGTACTTTCAAAAATGAAACAGACAAGTACATCTATGATCAGGAGGATCTGGACACCTGTGCTTCACAGCTGGTGGAAGAACTCGGAAGCCAGTAGATACCGGTTGTCCGGTAAAACGGAAAATCAATGCGTATCTTTTGGAAGAATGGTTGTATGGCAAAAGAGTTACATAGCAAAAGAGCCATGTAGCAAAGCGTCATATGGAAAAATAGTTATGATTCCGGTTTCTCCAGGATATATTCGAGCTGACGTTCCTTTGTCTTCAGCCCCATTTTCTCATAGAAACGTTCTGCGGCAGTATTGCCTGCCCATACATTGAGGTTGACCTCATAGCAGCCAAGCCGCCGGGCTTCCTGCTTGACATAGTCAAACAGCTGTTCACCAATGTGACAGCCTCTGCATGACTGGTCCACACACAGATCATCAATGAACAGGGATCGGAACTGCACCATATTGGTGGAAAAGGGCTGCTCCCGGAGCTGACAGAATGCGTATCCGATACAAGAATCGCTGTCATCTGCGGCGACATAAATCGGTTTCTGATCATCCTTCAGCATGTCATACAGCATCTTATCTGTATACTTCGTTGTGCCCGGGATGAAGATGTCGGGACGGATGGCTGCGTGGATTTCCAGTACCTGATTGAGCAATGCAAGAATTTTTGGAATATCATTTTCTTCTGCTCTTCTGATCTGCATAAAAGTACCTCCTTGATATGCGTATGCATGAAAGCACTGCCGCTGTGTCTGCGCATGGCATGAATAAACATGTATAAATAAATGCGGTGAAAATCACTATATTATAACACAGGCAGAGGACATCAGGATACAGAAACAGTGTTTGCGTATCGTGTGCCATATGTACTGAATATACTTTTGCGTAAACTGGGGGATATTGTCCGCTGTTCCGCTGTATTGCTTAGGATTTTCAACAATTACTTCCTGTTACGAGTGGAAGATTCTCTATAGAAAAATGTCAGAAAATTAAAAAGGAATTGATGAAAATTGTGCAAAAAATGATATACTGAAAAACGTATACAGAACATATTGTGATGGTCAGACTTTTCAGTCTGTAGTTTTGACAGAGGCTTGCAGGTAATATCTGATATCATCAGGAAATAAGGATATCAGGAAATAAGGATATTAAGATATATTCGTGCCATCTATTTTGTCAGAACGGAAAGGATCCGAGGTGAATCAACGGATGCGTGATACGGTTCATACATATACACAGGCTGAGAAGCAGATGTGGAGCAGGAATTTGGAAGGCATCAGTTTGATAATCTGACGGGTCTTCCCCTGATTGGGTGTTTTCTGGAGAATGCACCGGATGAAGTACAGGAGATTCGCGGAAAGGAAAAGGTTCCCGCTGTGCTCTGGATGGAATTCAGCGATATGCGGGAATACTATGCGCTGTATGGATTTGAGACCGGAGATGCTCTTGTCTGCGGCATGGCGTCCCTGCTGCGGGTCATGTTTGGCGAGGAGCACGCAGCATGCTTTAACCGGCAGAGCTTTGCGGTCTGCACACAGACCGACGGACTGGAGGAGAAGATCAGGCGTATCTTTGATCAGGTGGGCAGGCTGAATCGGGGAAATGCCCGTCCGCTTGCCGTGGGAATCTGTGTAATGGATCAGGATGATCTCACGCTTGCAACAGCAGTTGACCGCGCAAAGCTGGCCTGTGAATCCCTGAATAATCCGCCCCACTCCTCGATTGCTTTTTTCAACCAGGAGATGCAGGCAGCGGCAGCATTGGAGAAGTACGTGCTGCAGAACTGGGAGAAGGCGATTGCATCAGGATGGATTCAGGTGTATTATCAGCCGGTCGTACGCACCATCACGGGCATGCTGTGTGGCGCGGAGGCGCTGTGCCGCTGGATTGACCCCGTGCGCGGCATGATTCCGCCCTGTGATTTTATCCCGGCGCTGGAGAAGCATGGGCTTATCAGCAGACTGGATCTTTACATGATTGAAAAGGTCTGCCGGGATTGCAGACAGATCTTAAATGATGGCAGGGAGATCGTACCGGTTTCCGTCAATCTCTCAAGAAAGGATTTCCGGCAGCCGGACCTGGTCACGCAGATCGAAGCGCTGGCACAGAAGTACCAGGTGCCAAGGGAGCTTCTGAATATAGAGATTACAGAAAGTGCCTTCGTCAGACATCCGGAGAGACTGAACCGGTTTATCGGTCTTTTTCATGAGCTTGGATTCAAGGTATGGATGGATGATTTTGGCACAGCCTACTCATCGCTGGGTGCCTTAAAGGATCTTTCCTTTGATGAACTGAAGATCGATATGAGCTTTCTGGCGACTTCGACGGACAAGGCCAGAACCATCATCACGTCTGTGGTACGTATGGCAAAGGAGATCGGGATCCAGACGCTGGCTGAAGGCGTTGAGACGGAGGAGCAATATAAGTTTCTCGGACGGATCGGGTGCGAGAAGGTGCAGGGCTACTATTTTGGAAGACCGATGGACAGGCATGCCTTCTGGCTGCACTGCCAGAGCAGAGGCATGCGGGAGGAGGGGCTTCGCTGGAAAAATTATTACGATGCCATGAGCTGCATTGACTTTCAGACGGACCAGCCGCTTTGCCTGGTTGAGGATGACGGAACCACAATGCGTCAGTACTTTGTCAATGAAGCGTTTCTGACAGTCCTGCATCGTGACGGCTTCGACGGGATTGAGACCTGGATTGACGAGGTGAATGCAGAAAACGAGCCGATGCATGCTTTTTACAGGCAGTTTGCCAATGAGCAGCTGCGCAAGCTTGCGGGGACACAGACGATTACATATCCGTCCGGCGATCATTTCATGGAATTGACCGGAAGTCCCGTTGCACAGCATGAGCAGAACTATGTCTACGCGCTGAATATCCGTTATATTCAGCTCGATGAAATTTCTGCTGATCAGAAGAAGGCTTCCTATATTCAGGATCTCTATTATTTCTGCAGCGATATTGCGGTCGCTGATCTTACAGAGAATACGCTCTATGGTCTGAAATCATCAAGCTCAGCGCAGCCGATCGGAACTGGTGGCAAGGTGGTGGACCTCAGAGAGGCAGATCAGACATATACGGAACAGTATGTATATGCACCTGATCAGAAACGGTTTCGCACGTATATCGAACCGGGTACACTGCGAAAGAGGATTATGCTGAATAATGGACAGGCACTGACTATCTTCTACAGATCCAGAACCGTCTGCGGGACGTATCAGTGGATGCTTGGTGAACTGATGCCTGTCCCAAAGACCGATTTTAACAGGTATCTTGTGATCACCCTGCCTGTCTATATAGATCAGGATCTGCTCAATATGCTTCTTGACGAGGAACGGGCACGCAGAGACGATTCCCCGGACAGTCCGTTACAGGCAGAGGATATTGTTTCTGATTCTGTTTTGTGGAAAAATCTGGCGGCATATGCAGAGAGCATGTATTTCTGGAAGGACCGGGAACGGCGCTTCCTTGGTGCAAGTCAGAGCTTTCTGGACTTTTATGGATTTCATTCTGTAGAGGACATTCGCTGCAGGACGGATGAGGACATGCACTGGCATGTCGAACCGGAAGCCTTCCGGGAAGACGAATTGAGGGTGCTGCAGGAGGGAAGAAGTGTACATGCTGCACTGGGTAAATGCATCGTGCGGGGAAAGGAACGCAGTATTCTGGCCAGCAAGATTCCAATCTACCGGGATGGAAAAATTATCGGTCTTATGGGTAAATTCGTCCCCGTGGAGGATCTGGTGCATCTGCAGGGGCGGGCTTATCGGACCATATCTATTGATCCGGTCACGGACCTGCTCAATATGAGCGGCTTTCTGGAAAGCTTCAGCGATTATCTGGAGGAGCTGTGGACACATCATACACAGTTTTCGCAGATGCTTGTAAATATTCCGGAATATCCGTCCTTCCGGTCAAACTATGGAGAGAAGGCCGGCCATATGCTGCTCCGCCGTATCGGTGTCATTCTGAAGGATATTTTTGGAAAGAACGGCTCGATCGGAAGACTGACAGGAAGCCATTTCATCATACTGACGCAGGAGGTGAATCCGGACATACTTGCACGCGAAAGAGACAGGGTACGGGAAGCCATTGCAAAGTGCCGCCGGGTGGATCAATGGACCTGTGCGATAAGCGCCGAGATACAGATACGTGTGGTGAATGAGGACAATGCCAGCCTGGAGAACTTCATGGATTTCGTGAACCACATGTGGGGCAGATGATCACATACATGACAGGTCATCCTGTGCAGGGCAGGCCATCACATGCAGAGCAGGTAATCTTATGCAGTACAGATAATTGCAGACATCATAGAACCCGGATTTCAGTCCACCTCGTCATTCTGGAATCTGGACAGGTGCTCATACGGGAGGATCAGCCGTCCATGATAGAGCCCGCAGCCATCGTTGACGCGATAATTGTCTATGGCAGCAAACATGTTGACATCGACCTTTGAGAGGTCGAGGTTCTGCAGGTTCAGGATCCGCTCATAAGCTTCATCAAAGTAAGAACATTCACCCGTCGGAATTTCCATCCGGCGGGTGCGTTCTTTCTCCTGCCTCTTTTCGTAGCTGTCATGATTTGCCTTCCCGATCTCGGCAAAATCATCCATTTCCTTTGTGCGGAGTTGTATTTCCGTATAGCTTCTTGCCATATTGTCGAAGAGCGTCAGATGCAGCGAACGATATCCGCCCTCCTTTGGTTTGGCGACATAGTCCTTGTAATAGGGACGCACGTTCTCAGCCAGCAGCGGCGAGACATTCGGCATCGGCTTGTGGGCGAGCTGCGCGGTAAAACCCCGCTCCTCCAGAAATTCCGGAAGCAGGTTCGCAATCTCATACAGTGTTTTTTCTTCCAGTGCAGCCCGGTCTGTACCCGGCTCCAGATGACAGGTGGGCAGGGACAGGACGATGCGGTATGCAATCAGGTCCTTGAAGCGGTTGATTTCGTCCCGTACCTCGGCGACGGGAGGATATGTGCTGTGCTTTGCGTGATACGAATAGATGTACCCGACAATATACCCGTTGAATTTTTCCTCTGCGCGGATCAGGGATTTGATGCGCCCGCGGAAGGTGAAGGAATAGTTGCCGTAGTTTTCAGCCATGTATTTGTAGAACTCACGGATACGCTGAGACTGTGATGTCAGGAAATTGTTGTGCTCCAGAAGCTCCTCCATCTGCAGCAGGAAATTCGCGTGGGTACGGTCCATCGGATTGTGAGTGCGGCTGGCATTTTCCAGCAGGTCTCTGGAATATTTACGGATAATATGCAGGACGGTATCTCCGGAATACAGATAATCGGTTAATTGAATCATGGTCTTCCTCCATGTTATGATGAGCCTGTATATGAGAATATGATCAGTATATTCTGTTTAAAAAGATCATGCAAGATGATAGAATAGACGGACAAAATAAGAGAGGAAAAGAATCATGAATCGCAACGAGCTGGAAAAAATGATTGCATATCTGAAGCAGAATTCCAAAAAAAATGCTTCCATACTTAAGGATCTGCAAACACATGGAGACTGGTTCATCAGACAGCAGTCGGTGCAAAGGATTTATGATAAGAAAAACGGCACAAAATCGGACTTTGATATACAACAGGTTTTAACGACAAGGCAGGATAAATCCGGGATGAAGCTGCATAGTGTGATGGATGCAGATTCAGGTCAGATCGCCGCAATTGAAATGGCAAAGGCTGGAAAAAGCTTTGTTCTGGAGGGCCCTCCGGGGACCGGGAAAAGTCAGACGATTGCCAATATGATTGCAGAATTTTTTGCGGATGGTAAGAAAGTGCTTTTTGTCTCCGAAAAGGAGGCGGGCATGCATATCGTGCTTCACAAGCTTGATATGGTGGGATTGGGTGACTATTGTCTTCAGATGCATTCTCAGGATACAGATGAAAAAAAGATTCTGGGCGATATTTATCATACATTGCATTTGCCGGTATTTCCTCCTGTTTTGGATAAGGCGGATGGCAGAGAGCGATGGGAAGAAGCCGCACATACATTGGATGAATATCAGAAGCAGGTCCATCAGGTGGATGTACGCTGTGGACGCTCACTCTGGCAGCTCTATGAAGAGTATTCCGGAATGAAAGGGATTCCTGATGTAAACTATTACTCGGCGCATCTCAACATACCGGAAAGCGCAGAAGAAGATAGTACGGCAACGCTGCTTGAAGAATATGCAGATCTTGTGCCGGATGTGTCTTATGATTATCATCTTTGTCCGTGGTATGGCTTTATTGGCTCTGATACTTCTGCTGAAAGTATGCATCAGATTGTGAAAACACTAAAGCATTTTATTCAGAGACTCGAGGAAATGATCCGGCTCAGCAGCGAAATTCCCAATCTGCTTGGGATATCGATTTCCAGCTGCGCCGACATGTATCAGAGCAGGGCAGTCATTGATTTTATGGCAGAGGATGATCTGATCACCGCAGAATTCTTTGATGACAAAAAATTGCATGAACTGACCGATGCTCTGACACTGATGGAAAAGCTTTCAGAAGAACAGAAAGAGATGGAGGCAAAGCTTTTTCTCTCTTATCGCGCAGAAGTGATTGCGCTTGACGGGCAGGAGCTCCTGCAGGAATTACAGCAATATGGCGGGCATCTCACAAAAAATCTGAATAAGGAATACAGGAATCTGATCAGCAGGCTTCGTTCTTATCGCCTGGATGGCAGAAAACCTGGTTATACAGAAGCATCGGGCGATCTTCAGCTGCTGGCGGATTATCAGCGCAGTCGTGAAAAAGCAGACGTGACTGGAAAGGTTCTTGATGGACATACAGGGGTACTGTATCAGGGGATTTCATCAGATTGGGAGAAAATAAAACGTGAGCTGGAGAAATTCCAGGAGCTTAGGAATACCGGTGCTGATTTTGGACGCTTTCTGAAGCTGGAAGGTGCGAGGTTTGAAGGGCTCAGACGCATTTGCAAAATCTGGTCCGCTGGTATGAAGGAAATGGACAGGAAATGGCCGGATCAGGGTGATACGCTTCAGGATCTTTTTGATCCGGAGATCGTTTCATTTCAGGAAATGAATATGAAAAAACTTCTGTCTAAGCTGAAAAACTGCCTGGCTCAGACCGATATGCTTGACAGCTGGATTCGGATGCATGACGTACTGAATCAATTGAAGAGTCATGGTGATCTGGGATTCCTCAATGCAATGATTGATCAGGGAATTTCCGAAAAACAGTTTGTGCCATGTTATCGGAAAAACTGCCTGAGAGGCTGGATTGATTATCTGCGTCACACACTGCCAGAGGTCGCTGCCTTTACACGTGAAGGCCATGATCGGATGGTAAAGACGTTCCGCATTGAGGAACGCGTTCAGTTTGACAGAAATCGCAGGCAAATCAGTGCTTTTTTGTCATCCCGGCGCCCATCTGTGGAGGCAAGTGAGGCTGGAAGCAGGGTCAGTGGATTTATGCTGGAGGAGAGAAGCGGCCGGCCTCTGCAGGAGGTGTTGGCATTATACAGTGATCTGGTGACGGATTGTAAGCCGTGTTTTATGGTATCTCCACAGAGTGCTTCGTGTTTTCTCAGACCGGAAGATGTTCATTTTGATGTTGTGATTTTTGACGAGGCGTCGCAGATCACTGTAGAGGAAGGTCTTCCCTGTATTGGTCGTGCAGATCAGGTTATTGTGGCTGGAGATCCCAGACAGATGCCGCCGGAATCCACGGGACTTTCTCTGCTTGACTTTAGTGTAATGGCGTTACCGCAGCTTCGTCTGAAGTGGCATTATCGCAGCCGTTCAGAGGCAATTATCGCATTTTCCAATCATTATTTTTACAATGACAGCATGACAACTTTTCCTACCCCTGCCTTGAACGGTGGCCTGGAGGGAATTCATTATCAGAATGTAAAAGGAGTATACGATCCCCGACGAAGGATCAACGAGGACGAAGCGGATGCGATTGTGCGATTGACGGAGGAACAGATTCGGGAGCATCCTGGTCGAAGTCTTGGTGTAGTATGTTTTACTACAGAACAGGAAAATTTGATCCGATTGCGGCTGAAAGAGCGGGTAAAGTCTGAACCGGAGCTGGGGAAGCTGCTTGTCGGTAATCGTGTAGAGCCCTTTTTTGTAAAGAATATTGAATCAGTTCAGGGAGATGAAAGAGATACCATTCTTATGAGCATCACCTATGGCAGGTCGGTTTCCGGACAAAGAACCTCTTCATTTGGACTTTTAAGCGAAGCACATGGTGAGCGACGGCTGAATGTTGCTGTGACAAGAGCAAAATATAATCTGTATGTAGTTGCTTCAATCTGTAGTTCAGATATACATGTAACGCAGAAAACAGCAGAGGGAGTGAAACTTCTTCAACATTTTCTGGAGTATGCGGAGAAAGGAATCGCTGTATTGAATCGTGACAGGCCGGTTGCATACGAGTCGCAGGCACCGCAGAATATGGAGGAGGAAGCAGCACAGTTTCTGATGGACTGTGGCTTTGAAGTTTTTCACAATTATGGTTACTCAGAGGTAAAAACAGATCTGGCGATTCGGAAGCCTGGTGAAAGCAGCTGTTTCTGCTGTATTGAGTTTGACGGAGAATACTATCATCGTATTCGATCAACCCGTGACAGGGATCGTATTCGTCAGGAGGTAATGGAACGGATGGGATGGAAGTATATCCGGATCTGGTCAACAGAATGGTATCTGCATCCGGAGCGTGAAAAAGCAAGATTAAAGAGTCTGCTGCGTCAATATTGATACCTTTACAAATACTGAGTTTTTTGGAATTTTATCGTGGGTGACGCTATAGCAGCTTGCTACAATATATATGATGTCAGGGTCAACTCTCGGGATTTACGATGTATGCGGCAGAGGCTGCAGACTGTACCATGATATGAAAAGCGGAACGATGAAGATTGCATTTGTCCAGCAGGATGAGGAATGAAATCACACGGTACTGGTGGAATCTGTTATAATGACTCTTGGTATTTTTCATATCAATCCGGATATTTATTTCTGTTCTCGTGCAGATGAAAATTCATAATCTGTTGAGCACGGTAAACAGAAATAGATATGCCTGATGCCAGATCAGGAAAATGTACAGGAAAAGAGGAAAGAAGCATGGCATGGTACGATGAAGCTGTTTTTTACCATATTTATCCTTTGGGACTTACCGGCGCGCCGAAGCAGAATGACTACGGTGAGCCCGTGCACCGTTTGAAGAAACTGATCCCATGGATTGACCATATGAAAGAGATAGGATGCAACGCTCTGTATATCGGACCGTTGTTTGAGTCCGCAAGCCATGGATATGACACCACCGATTATCGCAGGCTGGATGGCAGACTGGGTGATAATGAGGACCTTAAGGATTTTGTTGCAAGATGTCACAAGGCGGGCATCCATGTGATCTTTGACGGAGTTTTCAATCACACGGGGAGAGACTTCTTTGCTTTCAGGGACATTCAGAAAAACCGTGAGCATTCTCCCTATACCGGCTGGTACTGCAATGTGAACTTTGGCGGGAATAACGAATACAATGACGGTTTTTCCTATGATAACTGGGGTGGATACAATCTGCTTGTGAAGCTCAATCAGAGGAATCCCGAGGTGCAGAACTACATCTGTGATACGATCCGCTTCTGGGTAAAGGAGTTTGACGTAGACGGAATCCGTCTGGATGCGGCGGATGTGCTGGATTTTGATTTCATGAAATGTCTGCGCAGAACAGCCAATGAGGTCAAGCCGGATTTCTGGCTCATGGGAGAGGTGATCCACGGTGACTATACAAGGTGGGTCAACCCGGAGATGCTTCATGCAGTTACCAACTACAGCCTCCATAAAGCGCTGTATTCCGGACACAATGAGCACAATTATTTTGAAATTGCCCATACGGTCCGCCGTCTCTATGAGATGGGCGGAAACCGTCCGGAAGGGCTGCGGCTGTATAATTTCGTGGACAATCACGATGTGGAACGGATTTATACAAAGCTGCAGAATAAGGCACACATGTATCCGGTGCATATCCTGCTTTACACGCTTCCCGGTATTCCATCCATCTACTACGGATCCGAATTCGGGATTGAGGGAAAAAAGGAATGGGGCAGCGATGCCTCACTGCGTCCGGAGCTTCACCTGGAGGATTACAGGGATGCGGTGAGGACAAATCCCATCACGAGAGAAATTGCGGCACTCGGAAAAATCCGCCAGTCAGAAAAGGCTCTGTCCTACGGTATTTATAGGGAACTGCTGCTCACAAACCGGCAGTATGCCTTTGCACGGGAGTGGAAGGGTGAAATTGTGCTTGTGACGGTCAACAATGATGACAACGATTACACCATGACGATTTCCGCAGAGGGTGTGGATCGCTTCACCGGTGCATTGCAGGGCGGAACCGTGCGGGCACAAAACGGTCAGATCACGGTTACCGTCCGGGCGAATTCTGGAGAAATCTGGGTTTCTGATGGAAGAGGGGACGCAGAGATCCCCGTGGCAGATCAATCCTCAGAGGCAGCAGAATCAGGTCCTGCAGGCGCTGCAGAGGCAGCTACCGGCTCCGCAACTGGAGAAGCTGAAGGTACAGCCTCCGAACCCGCAACTGGAGAAGCTGAAGGCACAGCCTCCGAACCCGCAGCTGGAGAAGCTGAAGGTACAGCTTCCAGCCCTGCAGATGGAGAAGGTGAAGATAAAGTTTCCGGCGCTTCAGATGCTGCAAATATTTCAGATGCAGAGGCAGCTTCGGGTAGTCCGGAAACAGACGTACCATGGGACAAACCCTATGAAGAGATGAGTGTTGCAGAACTGCAGGCGGCAATACTCGCAAAGCTTGCCGCAAATGGTCCGGTTACCGATCAGATGCGAAGAGATGTGAGGGAAAATATCTGGCATGATTCGCTGGTTAACTGGGTGAAGAGCTTCCGCTAATCCTGGTCACACAGTGGTACAAAGTTAATATTGTTAACAGGAAAACCGTTATCGCAGTCATTGAGGGCTTTACAGAACTGTGATAACGGTTTTTGTATATATATGACTTTTCACCCGGCCTTTCGCGCATGTTTTATTTGGATGATTTTGTGCGTGTTCTATAGGAAGTATTTGAACAAAAACACAACATAAAAATAAGCGAACATTGTTTAAAACCGTCAAAAATCACAAAATAATCGCATATTTAACATAAAAATTGTTTTATTTATACAAGTATCGCCTTATAATGAAAGCAACGCGGAAAATGATGACCCTTAGGAACCGCATGGATAAGGAGGGATGGTATGCTAGACGAAGGTTACTACAAAAAGGCGGATGAGATCATCGCCAGATACGGGAAAAAGCCATCGTCGCTGATTCCGATCATGCAGGATATTCAGGCGGAATATCGATACCTGCCTGGAGAACTGCTCACTTATGTGGCAAAGCAGATCGGCATCAGTGAATCCAAGGCTTACAGCGTGGCGACATTCTATGAGAACTTCTCATTCGAGGAGAAGGGGAAGTACGTGATAAAGGTCTGTGACGGCACGGCCTGCCATGTTAGAAAATCCGCACCAATTCTGGAGGCGTTCCAGAAGGAGCTCGGGCTGAGCGCAAAGAAACACACGACGGATGACATGCTCTTTACGGTTGAAACGGTTTCCTGCCTCGGAGCATGCGGACTTGCTCCGACGGTTATGGTAAACGAGGAGGTCCATCCGAAGATGACACCGGAATCGGCGTTAGAGCTGATTCATGAACTGAGAGGTGATCGGCATGATTAGAACGAGAGAAGATCTGAAGAAGAGAACAGAGCTTGCCAACGAAGAAATGGCCTCCTATGCCTGCCGAATACTCGTCTGTTCCGGTACCGGCTGTATCGCTTCCGGTTCTGAGAAGGTTTTTGAGGAATTCATGCGTATCGTCGGGGATACGCCTGGCGTTACTCTTGAGTTTGGCTCTCATGGGCCGGAAGCGCATCTCGGGGTCAAGAAGACAGGATGTCAGGGCGTCTGTGAGCTCGGGCCGCTGGTCAGAATACAGAAGGGTGATAAGGTTGTTCAGTATACGAAGGTGCACCCTTCCGACTGTCAGGAGATTTTCAACCGCACAGTTCTGGGCGATGATGTCATTGAGAGCCTGCTGTACAAGCAGAAGGGTGTGACCTATACATCCCCGGATGAGATTCCGTTCATTGCAAAGCAGACCCGGATCGTGCTTGAAAACTGCGGAAAGTATGATTCGGAGTCTCTGGATGAGTATCTTGCTTCCGGAGGATTCCGGGCGTTCCAGAAGGCACTTTTTGAGATGAAGCCGGAGGAGATTGTAGATGAGATTGACCGCTCGGGGCTTCGAGGCAGGGGCGGCGGTGGATTCCCCACCGGAAGAAAATGGAAGCAGGTGGCGCACCAGAAGGAGAAGGAACGCTATGTCGTCTGCAACGGTGATGAGGGAGACCCTGGCGCGTTCATGGACGGCTCTGTTATGGAGGGAGATCCATACAAGCTGATTGAGGGAATGATGATCGCCGGATATGCGGTGAGCAGTGAGAACGGGTATATCTATGTGCGTGCGGAGTACCCGATGTCTGTGTCCAGACTGCGCCATGCGATTGCAGAGCTGGAGGACAAGGGCCTGCTCGGTGATCACATTCTCGGAACGGATTTTAATTTCCACATGCATATCAACCGCGGTGCCGGTGCGTTCGTCTGCGGAGAGGGGTCTGCGCTGACGGCATCGATCGAAGGAAACCGCGGCATGCCACGTGTAAAACCGCCGAGAACGGTTGAGAAGGGCCTGTGGGCGAAGCCGACCGTTCTGAACAATGTCGAGACCTATGCGAATGTGCCGAGAATTGTGCTGCAGGGCGCAGACTGGTACCGCAGCATCGGAACAGAGAGCTCACCCGGAACGAAGACATTCTCTCTGACCGGTTCGATCCAGAACACCGGTCTGATTGAGGTCCCCATGGGAACGACCCTCCGCGAGATTATTTTTGACATCGGCGGCGGCATGAAGGACGGCGGAACGTTCAAGGCAGTCCAGATCGGCGGTCCCTCCGGCGGATGTCTGACAAAGGACCATCTGGATGTACCGCTTGATTTTGAAACAGTCAAGAAATACGGGGCAATTGTCGGATCGGGCGGACTGGTTGTCATGGATGACAGCACCTGTATGGTTGAGGTGGCCCGGTTCTTTATGAGCTTTACACAGAGAGAGTCCTGCGGAAAGTGCGTTCCGTGCCGCGAGGGAACGAAGCGCATGCTGGAGATCCTGGAGAAGATTGTCGGCGGCAAGGGAGAGCTGGAGGACCTGGACCGGCTGGAGGAGCTGGCAACGATGGTCAAGAATATGTCCCTGTGCGGACTTGGAAAGAGTGCGCCGCTTCCGGTTCTCAGTACCCTGAATACCTTCCATGATGAATATATCGAGCATATTGTGGACAAGAAATGCCGGGCCAAGGTCTGCACTGCGCTGCGCCGTTTTGTGATCAATCCGGAGTTCTGCCGCGGCTGCGGAAAGTGCGCGAAGAACTGTCCGGTCGGCGCGATCACAGGTGTCCGCAAGCAGTGCTATCACATTGATAACGATCTCTGCATCAAGTGCTCGACCTGCAAAGACAACTGTGCGTTTGACGCGATTTATATTGAGTCATAGGAGGGATGAGATGGGAGTTATAACAATTGACGGTAGAAAAGTTGAATTTACCGACGAGAAAAATCTTCTTACAATCATCAGAAAAGCGGGTATCGATATCCCAACCCTCTGCTATCACTCGGAGCTGTCTACGTTCGGCGCGTGCAGACTGTGCATGGTTGAGGATGAAAGAGGGAAGATGTTTGCTTCCTGTTCCGAAGTACCCCGGGACGGGATGGTGATCCGTACCAATACAGAGAAACTTCGCAAATACCGTAAGCTGATCATTGAGCTGCTGCTGGCTGCACACTGCAGAGACTGTCTGACCTGTGAAAAGAGCGGAGACTGTAATCTTCAGACACTGGCCAAGCGCTTCGGCATCATGCGTGTGCGTTTTAAGAATTACAAGGAACAGATGCCGCTGGATTTCAGTTCTCCATCGATTGTGCGGGACCCGAATAAGTGCATCCTCTGCGGAAACTGCGTCCGCGTATGCAGTGAGCTGCAGGGAATCGAGGCAATCAATTTTGCAAACCGTGGTGCGGAGGCCATGGTTATGCCGGCGTTTGACAAGCCGATCGCAGAGACCGACTGCGTGAACTGCGGTCAGTGCCGTGTATACTGTCCTACGGGTGCAATCAGTATTCATCACAACAGGACAGAGGTATGGAATCTTCTGGGAGACCCGGATGTGCGTGTGATCGCGCAGGTCGCTCCGGCTGTCCGGGTAGCGGTAGGAGCTGCCTTCGGACTTCCGAGGGGCAAGAGCGTGATGGGCAAAATCGCCAATGTACTGCGCAGGATCGGTTTTGACGAGGTGTATGATACGGCGTTCGGCGCGGATCTGACAATTATGGAGGAGGCATCGGAATTTGTGGACCGTGTGGAAAACGGCGGAACGCTTCCGCTGCTGACGAGCTGCTGTCCGGCGTGGGTGAAGTACGTCGGTGATCAGTTCCCGGATCTCACACCGAACGTCTCAACCTGCCGTTCACCACAGGGTATGCTTTCTGCGGTTACAAAGGAGTATTATCGTGATCCGGCGAACAATCCGGACGGCAGAAGAACGGTTATGGTGTCGATCATGCCATGTACGGCGAAGAAGATGGAGGCCAAGAGACCAAACAGCTTCACGGAGGGCGAGCAGGACACAGACTATGTTCTGACGACAACGGAGCTGATCGATATGATCCGCACCTCTGGAATCGACTTCGCTGATCTGGAACCGGAGGCATCCGACATTCCGTTTGGTCTCGGATCCGGCGGCGGTGTCATCTTCGGTGTATCCGGCGGTGTGACCGAGGCAGTTCTCCGCAGGATTACAGAAGGACATGACCAGGAGACACTTGACCGGATTGCTGGCTGCGGCGTGCGTGAGGATGAGTTCATCCGCGAGTTCTCTGTACCATATAAGGACAGGGAGCTGAATATCTGCGTTGTATCCGGGCTGGCAGATGCAGGTAAGGTAATGAATCAGGTGAGAAGCGGCGAAAAGCATTTTGATCTCATTGAGGTCATGGCTTGCCGTCGTGGATGTATCATGGGTGGAGGACAGCCCAGACTTGCCGGCGACCGCACGAAGGCGGCCAGACGGGATGGAATCTACAAGGCTGACCACAGCTCTGTGATCCGTAAGTGCAACGAGAACCCGACGATCCTGTCGCTCTATGACGGAATGCTTAAGGGCAGGGAACACAAGCTTCTTCACAATGAACAATTCTGTGCGGATTGAGGCTGATATATAGACAATACATCTGATAACCGTAAACAAACGAGGTCATAATGAATATCAGAACAGGCGGAAGGCTTTGTCATTCATGCAGGGATTTCCGCCTGTTTTTGTAGTATGATGCTGCATAGGAGAATCTGATGTAAAAAGGTGTTGACGGCAGGCAGTAAGCATTGTATATTCAATATATGAACAAGTACTCATATGAACGAAATAAACAACGATGTGTATGGAGGTTTAAAGGCTGCCTATGAGTAAGCTGGAGGAAGAAGAAAAGAAAGCCCTTGCAAATGCAGAGACAGAACAGTTCGAAGCGGACAGGCTTGTGAAGGAAAAGGAACATCGGGAAAATATAGCTGCACGGAATGCGGAAGCAAAGGCACCAGACGACGAAGAAGATGCTGAGGGTGAAGAAGATGAAGACGAGGATGAGATGCCTCCGAAGCAGAAATTTATCCAGATCTGTATTTCAACAGGTCTGCTGATTGCCGCTTATCTGATCAATCGTGCGCTGCCTGATCTGAAAATGTGGCAGCGGCTGCTGATTTATCTTGTACCTTATCTGGCAGGCGGCTTTGATGTGTTGCGGGAGGCAGGAGAAGGAATTGCACATGGGGAGGTATTTAATGAATCCTTCCTGATGAGTCTTGCCACCGTTGGTGCGCTGCTGATCGGATTTGTGCCGGGCGGCAAGGCAATGTTCCCGGAGGCTGTTTTCGTCATGCTGTTCTTCCAGGTTGGAGAATTGTTTGAGGGAATTGCAGAGGGGAACAGCAGAAAGGCGATCTCGCAGCTGCTGGATATCCGTCCTGACACCGCCAATCTGGTATGTGATGGAGAAGTAAAGGTTGTCTCACCGCAGGAGGTACAGGTTGGAGATATTCTTCTGGTAAAGCCAGGTGAGAAGGTTCCCATGGACGGTGTGGTGATCGAGGGAAGCTCCAGTCTGGATACCGTCGCACTCACTGGCGAGAGTCTGCCACGTGATGTCACTGTCGGAGATCAGATCCTGTCCGGATGCGTGAACCAGAACGGCATGCTTCGGATGCGGGTAGAGAAGGAATTCGGTGCCTCCACTGCCTCGAAGATTCTGGATCTTGTCGAGCATGCGGGAAGCAGGAAGTCCAGGAGTGAGAAGTTCATCTCCAGATTCGCAGCAGTCTATACTCCGATTGTCGTTCTGGCGGCTGTTGTGCTTGCGTTTCTGCCGCCTGTTCTTTCCGGTGATTTTGTTGGGCATTTTGCTACCTGGCTGCTTCGCGGACTGACATTTCTGATCGTATCCTGCCCCTGCGCGCTGGTGGTATCCGTGCCTCTTGCGTTCTTTGGCGGAATCGGCGCGGCCTCCAGGATCGGTGTACTGATCAAGGGATCCGGATATATGGATGCGCTTTCCAGGACGGATACAGTTGTGTTCGATAAGACCGGAACACTGACGAAAGGCGTTTTTGAAGTAACTTCCATCCATCCTGAAGCGATAGAGGCAAAGGAGCTGCTTCACCTCGCGGCCCATGTAGAGCGGTATTCCACCCATCCGATTGCGGTTTCACTTCGTGCAGCATTCGGAAAGGAAGACGACGGCTGCAGTGTGGATGATGTGGAGGAAATTGCCGGACGTGGCATTCGTGCGAAGGTTAACGGCAGAACAGTCTGCGTCGGAAATCAGAAAATGATGGAGGATATTGGGGCTGACTGGAAGATCTGTGATGAACCTGGCACGATTATTCACGTCGCAATTGATGGAAAATATGCCGGTCATATCCACATCAATGACGTGGAAAAGCCGGATGCAAGGCAGGCAATCGCCGCACTGAAGGCGGCCGGTATTCACAAAACGGTCATGCTCACAGGTGACCGTGAGAAGGTTGCACAGAGGGTTGCAGAGGACCTTGGCGTGGATGAATATCATGCAGAGCTGCTTCCGGCAGATAAGGTAAGCAAGGTGGAGGAGCTCCTGCATAATGAACCGGAAAAGCATGCCCTTGTCTTTGTCGGAGACGGCATCAATGATGCACCTGTACTGGCGCGCGCAGATGTGGGCATTGCAATGGGAGCACTGGGCTCTGATGCTGCAATTGAGGCGGCGGATGTCGTGCTGATGGACGACAAGCCTTCCAAGATCGAGAAGGCAATCCGGATTTCCAGACATACCATCCGGATTGCAAAGCAGAATATTGTGCTGGCACTTGTCATCAAGGTTGCGATCCTTCTGCTGGCAGCGGCAGGTCTGGCACCGATGTGGCTGGCTGTATTCGGAGATACCGGTGTGCTGATTCTCTGCGTGCTGAATTCCGCCAGAACACTTTATACTGGACGTAAGGGGAAGCAGTGAACATGAATAACGAGTCAGAAATGATAAATGATGAGACAGAAAATATTAACGAACAAACAGAAAAAATAAACAAAGAGACAGACAAGCGCAGGAAGTGTTCTCTTCCGGATGAAGATGAGATGTTTGACCTTGCCGAGCTGTTCAAGATCTTCGGGGATTCGACCAGGATCAGGATCCTGTTTGTACTTTTCGATTCCGAAAGAAGCGTCGGCGAGATTGCCGAGATCCTGAACATGACCCAGTCCGCCGTGTCCCACCAGCTGAAGATTCTGCGCCAGTCCAAGCTGGTAGGCGCGAGAAGAGAAGGAAAACAGATCTTTTACTTTCTGGCGGATGAGCATGTACATACCATCATCCGGGTAGGCAGGGAGCATATCGAGGAATAATTATTCCTGAGAACTCTTTAAAATATCGCTGTTCAAATTACCGTGCAACAGGGAAATCACACAATTATCGTGTAAGTCTCTGCTGTACGGTATTTTTTATCGCAGAATGATAAAGATTTAATAATAGCTACAAAAAGCATGGAATCCGTTTGATTTATATTATTTTTCACATATAATATAAAATAAATTATCATAAATTTTTTTATCATAATAGGAGCACTTATATGAGATTCATAGGAAGAAAAAGTGAGCTGAGCAAGCTGCATGAGGACATTTGCAAGAATATTTTTGCAGAGTTGTGCAGGGATGGAAAAATTTCCTTTGAGCCTTCCCGTATCGGCTCTTATTGGCAGAATGATTATGATGGAGATACAGAGATTGATGTGATGTCTGTAGATCATCAAAATAAGCGCGTGTTTGCCGGAGAGTGCAAATACCATGTAAAACCAGTAGATGCACCGGTATATTTTTCATTGAAAGAAAAGGTGGAAAGTGCCAGAGAAATTCGCAAGGCTTTTCCAGGGTACGATGTAATTTTCGGCCTTTTCAGCAAAAGTGGCTTTACACAGCGTATGCTCGATATATCCAGGAATAATGACGGAATTTATCTGGTTAATGAGGACCAGCTGGTTTGACTGCTTCTTTAAAGAAGCATGGATTTATGTCAGGTCGAGAGATCTTTAGGTTTTGTTTAATGGAATAGAAATTCCTGTTCAGAATTGTCCTCTATATTCTGCAGTATAAAACAGTTGCTGCAGAATATGGAGGATATTTTTATGAGTATTGAGATGCAAATATTAAATGCGATTCAGTCTTTTCGCACACCGGCGGGTGATGTGCTTATGCCACTGATTTCCCATGGACTGGTGCTTTGGCCGGCGCTTGCACTGATTCTGCTGATCAGGAAATCGACGCGGAAGGCAGGCGTGATCATGATGATTGCCATGGTGTTCGATGTTTTATGCTGTAACATGCTGCTGAAAAATCTGGTGCAGCGCATACGCCCCTGTGACGTTAATCTAGCAGTTAAGCTCCTCGTGGACAGACCCACGGATTATTCATTTCCGTCGGGTCATACGGCGCTTTCCTTTGCTGCAGTCTCCGGATTCTGTTTTTCAGGAATTCTGAAAAAGTGGAGAATTCCGGCGGTAGTTTTTGCCTGCCTGATCGCATTTTCCAGACTTTATCTGTATCTGCATTATCCAACGGATATTCTGGCAGGAGCAGTGGTCGGAATATTCTGCGGATGGACGGCATTCCATCTGTATAAGGCACTGTCAGAGCGTATGCAGGCGGGAAAACAGGAGGAGGTGACTGCATGAATCAATGCAGAAGCTTTTCGGTCAGGACAGTAAGCTTCAATCAATATGAGTCAGCAAAATGATCGGATATAACAGGATGGAAAAGAGAAATAAATGGGACATGGTGATAGAATAAGAAGCAAAGCAGGCAGTGAGAACAGCAGGCTTTGGACAGAATATTGCGGAAAGGAATATTATGAAAAAACTGACAGATTCCCAAGATCATAAAAGTATTTCCGTCAAAGACAGGATTTTTCGGCTGAATACGCTTATGACAGTGACGGCAATTGCAGTCTGCGCCATCATTGGCGGGTGTATATTGAAAATTTACTGGGAGATGGAGGAAAAAACGCTTCATCAGATTATCGGCGATAAGCTGGACGGCCCTGTCGCCGATGAGCTGGTGAAGCGTCTGACTGTCCATAATGAAAACTTTATCCTTCTGCTCCTGCTCTTTGCGATTCTGTGTATTCTTGCCCTGCTTGTGGTCAGCCGTCTGTATTCGTATCAGCTCTCCAGGCGTATCATGCAGCCACTGGAGCAGCTGGAAGATGGAGCAGAACGGATTCAGAGCAATGACTTCACGGTGCCTGTCGAGTATAAGGGCGACAGAGAATTCGAAGAGGTCTGTAATGCATTTAATGGCATGCAGGCGCATCTGCTGGAGGAAAGAGAGAAGAATACCCGGTACGAAAAGGCCAGGCAGGAGATGATTGCCGGTATCTCCCATGATCTCAGGAGCCCTCTGACGGCGATCCGCGGGGCTGTAAAGGGTGTGCTCGACGGGGTTGCGACCGGACAGCAGCAGACAAGGTTCCTTCAGGCGGCATACGAAAGAAGCGGAGAGATGGCACAGCTTCTCGACGAGCTTTTCTATTTTTCTAAATTAGAGACAGGGGGAATTCCGGTACAGCTTCGTCCGATCGATCTGAGCATATTCCTCGGACACTTTTTCGAAAACAGGGAGGACTCGCCGGAAATGGAGGGAATTGAGGTGGTAAGCCGCCTGCCGGAGGACACTCTGCCCGCTGTTATGGCCGATCCCGAGGCGCTGCTGAGGATTCTGACAAATATTCTGACAAACAGCAGGAAATATGCGATGGCTTCGCCGCTTGTCTGCCTTGTCACACTCCAGCGCATGCCGGGAGGATGGCAGAGGCTGGTGCTGCAGGACAACGGAGTGGGCGTGCCGGAGGATAAGTGCAGCCGGATTTTTGATGAGTTTTACCGTGTGGATGAGTCAAGAGGAAAAAAAGAGGGCAGCGGACTGGGACTCTATATTGTAAAATATCTCTGTGAGGCGATGGGCGGCCGTGTTTCGGCTGACACCGGGATGCGTGAAGAAGGATTCCAGGGACTGGCTATTGTGATAGATCTGAAGGAAGGAGATCTGGAAAGCGATGGAGAAGAAGGACAGAATACTGATCATTGAGGATGATGAGGATATCCGGATGATTGAGGAGACGTATCTGCAGTCGGCAGGATGGGAGACAGAGGTTCTGCCGGACGGAAATCACATCCTGACGTATCTGCGGGAGCATCCCTGCGACCTGATTCTCCTCGATCTGATGCTTCCGGGAAGAAATGGGTACGATATCTGTCAGGAGGTCCGGGAAAAATACGACATCCCTATTCTGATGGTGACAGCCCGCAATGAATCCGTGGATAAGATCCGCGGATTCAATTCCGGCGCAGACGATTATATTGCCAAACCGTTTGATCCGCTGGAGCTGACCGCACGTGTGAGGGCAAATCTGAGGCAGTACCACCGGCTGAAGGAGGCACAGGGCAGCTCCGCAGAAGGAGAGAAAGATCCCAGTGTATCGGAAATTGTTGTGGGAGATCTGCGGATACTCCCGGACAGCTGGCGTGTCTGGAAAAGGGGAAAAGAGATCCGTCTGACAAACCGGGAATTTGAACTCCTGAAATTTCTGGCACAGAATGCCAACATCGTATTCAGCAAGGAACAGCTGATGGAAAAAATCTGGGGATATGATTACATCGGGGATACTTCCACGGTGATGGTGCACATTAACCGTATCCGTGAAAAAATAGAAGACGATCCGAAGAACCCGAAAATACTGGAAACAGTGTGGGGCGCCGGGTACCGGGTGAACCGGAGCTGACTTTCCCTCAACAATGCAAAATCTCATCACCAGGTGATAAAGATCTCCCATACCGCTCATGGATGGTATGGGAGATCTGTCCGATTTTCAGACCGTTGTATCAGCATTGTCAGGCAGTCCCTGTCTGATACGTGATCCTCGATGCTTTGCAGCCTGCATGGCGACAACCAGTGCAACACCGATGATACATGCCAGATAATTGAAATTGGAAAAATTCAGAGGTGTCTGCGGATGGTCCAGTGTCGTTGGCCCCATGACAATGGCATACAGCGAGGCGGCCATCATTCCCAGAATGAAATAGATCATCTGTGGACGGTACTTTTCCAGACCGGCTTTGATTACACGTACGATGCTTGCCGTTCCGGCGAGAAGTCCGAGTATAAAGAGGAGAATCGCCGGAAGATAGCTCAGCTGAAGGTGCATCAGTCCCTTTAATGCATGCATGATCGGCAGATATGCCCCGAAGATCAGCAGCATGGTGGAACCAGAGATGCCCGGCAGAAACATTGCACAGATCGCTATCATTCCGATCAGAAACAGGCGCAGGCCGAGTACCGGAGTAAATGCGGAAAGGTCCATGGACGCGGATGGAAGCCTGGTGTTCATGTATGTGATTCCGATGACGAGGACAACCCCGGCTGCAAGGAATAGCAGACCTTTCTTCCATTGTAATACTGTTTCCTTTTCTTCCATACATACAACGGGAAGTGCCCCGAGAATAAAGCCGATGAACAGGGAACTGATTACGTGAATGTTCTGTTCAAACAGGGCATTCAGGACAAGGACAGCCAGACCCATTCCGATTGCCCATCCAATTCCCAGTCGGACCAGATATTTTATTCCATCTGCCTTTTCCTTCCTTTTTCCAAAAATCAGACGATTTATGGAGCCGATCAGCCGGTCGTAAAATCCCATCAGAAAAGCAACAGTACCACCGGATACCCCGGGTACACTGTCTGCAAGCGCCATGCAGAATCCATCTGCAGCATCTTTTATCATATCAGATTCATCTCCTTCTCTTGTACTTTTGGTTCGCGTTTTCATGCATGACTGAGCAAGCTTTTTCATGCACTCTCCTGTTTTTCAGGACACCAGGAATTTTACGGTACTGCGCTTAACAGAACAAAACAGCCGGTTAAACAGTTTCTTAATTAATGATTTATGGTTCGAATCCAGCGGCAATTGTATATTGCTTTATACCCCAGCGGCAATTGTATATTGCTTAATACCGAAGAAGTAATATATAATGCAGAATAAGTGTTGAACAGCATTCGCGCGATTAAACAAAGAAAAGAAAGAGGCATAACAACATGGAACATTTGGTTACAGTCAGAGAGATTTACAAAGAGCGGGAGAAGTATATCGGTCAGAAGATCAAGGTCGGCGGCTGGGTCCGCAATATCCGCGATTCCAAGACCTTTGGTTTTATTGTGCTGCACGACGGCACCTTCTTCGAGACGCTTCAGATCGTCTATGCAGACAAGCTTGAGAACTTCAAGGAGATTTCATCCCTGAATATCGGTGCCGCAATTATTGTAGAAGGCACGCTCGTGGCTACACCGGATGCGAAGCAGCCTTTTGAAATCCAGGCAGAAAGCGTTGTACTTGAGGGACCGTCCACACCGGATTATCCGCTGCAGCCAAAGCGTCACACGATGGACTATCTGCGCACGATTTCTCATCTGCGTCCGCGCGCAAATATTTTTCAGGCGACCTTCCGTGTCCGTTCTCTGATTGCCTACGCAATCCACAAGTTCTTCCAGGAGAATGACTTCGTGTATGTGCACACACCGCTGATCACATCCAGTGATGCCGAGGGTGCCGGAGAGATGTTCCAGGTGACCACACTGGACCTGGCGAATGTGCCGAAGAATGATGACGGAACCGTTGATTACACCAAGGATTTCTTTAATCGCCCGACAAACCTCACGGTAAGCGGACAGCTCTACGGCGAGACCTTTGCACAGGCGTTCCGCAAGATCTATACCTTTGGACCGACGTTCCGCGCGGAGAATTCCAACACCACCCGTCATGCAGCCGAGTTCTGGATGATCGAGCCGGAGATTGCCTTTGCGGACCTGGAGGATGACATGGAATGTGCAGAGGCCATGCTGAAGTACGTCATCCGCTATGTGCTGGAGAATGCGCCGGAGGAAATGGCTTTCTTCAACAAGTTTGTGGATAAGGGCCTTCTGGACCGTTTGAACCATGTCATGAACTCTGATTTTGGACGCGTCACCTATACCGAGGCGATTGAGCTTCTGGAGAAGCACAACGACAAGTTTGATTACAAGGTCAGCTGGGGCTGCGATCTTCAGACAGAGCATGAACGTTATCTGACAGAGCAGATCTTCAAGAAGCCGATTTTTGTGACGGATTATCCGAAGGATATCAAGGCTTTCTATATGAAGCTGAACCCAGACGGGAAGACGGTCGCTGCCATGGACTGCCTGGTACCGGGCATCGGCGAGATCATCGGCGGAAGTCAGAGGGAAGAGGACTATGACAAACTGAAGGCGCGGATGGAAGAGCTGCACATGGACATGAGCCAGTACGATTTCTATCTGGACCTTCGCAAATACGGCACAACCCGTCATGCAGGCTTCGGTCTCGGTTTTGAGAGATGCGTGATGTATCTGACCGGAATGGGTAATATCCGCGACGTGCTTCCGTTCCCGAGAACTGTAAACCACTGTGATCTGTAATGTGGGATGCGCGGGATTTGTCAGAAATAATCGCTGACATACAGTGCATATGGAAGATGGCATGTCCAAAGCATGAAGGTAAAGATTGCCAGCGTGTCCGAAGCATGAGAGTAAAGATTTTCAAGAGGAAGATATGGATACGGAAGAACCGGAAAAAAACATAGAAAATGAAAAGAAACCTTCAAAAAGAAGGATGCGGGACAATTTCAGGCCGGAATACACCAGAATTTCCTTCTATGTCATTCTGACCGTGATGATCCTGTATTTTCTGATCCGCTTCTTTGATCATGTGGGCAATATCTTCGGTGCGATCGGGTCGGGCATCAACTGGCTTGGCGTCATTACAAAGCCGCTGATTCTCGGTCTGGTATTTGCCTACCTCCTGTACCCGATGGTGAATTTTTTTGAGAGACGACTGGACATGCTCCGTGACCGTCTGTCCGGCAGGAAATTCATCGGTGGAGAAAAAATTCCGGACAGTTCCGGTGCGAAGAAAATAAATACACAGGAAGAAAAACTGCACACACAAGAGGAAAGACCAGGTACCCAGGAAGTAAGGCAGTTCACATCGGAAGAGGCTTCGAATAAAAAAATACGGCGCAGCTTTCGCCGGGGGAAGAACAAGAAAAGATCCACCCGGGGGCTTGCGGTTGCGATCACCTGTCTGATCGTTGCGCTGATCATCTTCGTTCTCCTGTCGCTGATCGTATCCACCATCACAAGCCAGCTGAGTGTCATCAGCATGAAAAGCTTTGACACCATTACGGTCGGCTTTGTAAACAACCTGAATGCGCTGGCGGTCAACATCGAATCTGTACTGCACAAGCTGAACATCTCTTCTGCGCAGATCAATGATCTTGTGAACCAGGCGGGAACTGCAGTATCGGATTCTATCGAAAAAATCGCACGGAATCTGATCGGCAATATCAAGAATCTGCCATCCTTCTTCTCCATGCTGCTCTTTGCAATCATCTTTGGCATCTACTTCATGGTTGACGGGGAAGGATTGAAGAAATACTGGGGACATGTGTTCCGGACGATTGCCGGCAAGAAGGGCAGAAAGTATCTGGAGGAATTTGCCTCCGAGGCAGATCGCGTATTCTCCGGATACATCCGCGGACAGCTGATTGACGCCCTGTTCATGGCAGTGGCAGTCAGCATTACACTATCGGTTATCCATGTCAGATACGCAATCATCATCGGTGTTCTGACCGGCATTGGAAACCTGATCCCCTATGTGGGGCCCTTCGTGGCCTATGGGTCCACAGCGATCGTCTGCCTGCTGAACTGGAACCTGCAGCGGTTCATCATCGCCATGGTGGTGCTGTTTATTTTGCAGACCATTGATGGAAATGTTGTAAATCCGAAGCTTCTGGGAAACAGCATCCGCATCCATCCGGTCCTGGTCATCGTTTCACTGCTGATCGGTGAAAAAGTCGGCGGCCTGCTTGGCATGATCATCGCTGTTCCCTGCGGCGGTCTGCTCAAGGTCTACTTCGAAAAGCTGATTGCGTATATCGCAGGGCGAAGGAAGGCAACAGCAATGAAGCAGGAGCAGGAGAAGACACAGGCGCAGGCACAGTCGCAAGCGCAGACACAGTCGCAGACACAGGCGCAAGCGCAAGCGCAGACACAGGCGGGGTCAGAGAAGGCATAGGAAGCATAAGTATCAGATATTATTTTCCAGCATATTTTCCGGGTGTTGTCCCCTTGTATTTCCGGAAAATCTTGATGAAATAGCTCACATCGCCGAACCCGCAGGCATACGCCACATCTGTTACGGAGCTGTCCGTTGTAGAGAGCTCGTAGCAGGCGTGTTCAATTCTTTGATAATTCAGATAGTCCATGGGCGTCCGGTGCGTCATGCTGCTGAAGAAGCGGCAGAAGTACTTCGGGGACATGGAAGCGGCAGCAGCCAGCTCATCCAGCGTGATGGGCTGGCTGTAATTTTTGTCAATATAGTCCAGAACCTTCCGGAGCTGGAGAACCTTACGGTAGCCCTTTCTGGTCTGAGGGATGGATTCCATGTACAAATGGTCACGAAAGACAACGGAAAAAAAGTGATACAGCTCGCCAATCACCATCATCTCAAAGCCCGGATATGGGCAGCTCATCGCATCGAAGATGTGATTCGTGATGGACATAACGGAAGTATGATATTTTTCACCCGCAAAAAAATCAAAGACAAGGGCAGAACGGTCCAGGATCTTCTGAATATAAGCACCGCAGCTTGAATTGTGGCGCGTGAAGGCGTTCAGATCGAAAACGAGACACTCGTAGACACAGTCGTGCGGGGTGCCGGAGTGCAGAACACCCCCGTGTACAAATACCAGATCACCGGCCTGCATGCGCAGACTGCGCTCATCAAGCGTCATGTCCAGTTCACCGGACAGAACACGGATCAGCTCATACTCCTGATGCCAGTGATAATTCATCACATAGCGTGGGTGCTGGCGGTCGAGATGGTAATAGGCAAAGGGAAAATCAGAGGTGCCGTGCTGGCGCTTCTCGTTCAGGTCCATAAACTGCATAATAATTCCTCACTGTTCTGGCAGTTTGCACAATTCGTGAAAATAAAGGCGGCGTATTAAAAAAATATAGCAAAAGTCAGTGCCTGGATTTTATGAATGATGCACGATAAAGCATCTATTTTGTACAAAAACAGAATGCTGATTTTGTCATGAACGTACAAAAATAATAAAAAAGTGAATATCTTACTACATGAAACGATTATAACACTACTATCCGCAGGATGGAAGTGCTACAATAGTGCCATGAGTTGGGCATATGCCCGTTTTATTTTGATTTGCCGGCGAAACGTTATGCTGGCAGATTCTGATGACAAATTCAGGATGGGAGGTATTTTTATGGCTGACACAAGAAAACTGATCGGTGGACATCCGGTTATCGGTATTCGTCCTGTCATTGATGGACGTAAGGGCCCTCTGGATGTAAGAGGATCTCTGGAAGAGCAGACAATGGGAATGGCTCAGAGAGCAAAGAAGCTCTATGAGGACAACCTGAGATATGCAGATGGCACCCCGGTCAAGGTCGTTATTTCCAATACAACAATCGGACGTGTTCGTGAGAGCGCACTCTGCGCAGAGCAGTTCAAGAAAGAGGGCGTTGACATCACCCTTACCGTTACACCCTGCTGGTGCTATGGATCGGAGACCATGGATATGGATCCCACCACGATCAAAGGTGTATGGGGCCTGAACGCTACTGAGAGACCTGGTGCTGTATATCTGGCATCCGTACTTGCTACTCATGCACAGAAGGGAATTCCTGCATTCGGCATGTATGGCCGTGACGTACAGGAAGCAGATGATGACACCATCCCGGAGGATGTTACGGAGATGCTTCTCCGCTTCGGACGCGCAGCTGTTGCTGCTGCATCTCTCCGCGGCATGAGCTACCTGCAGATCGGTTCCGTTACGATGGGTATTGGCGGTTCCATCATGGATCAGGATTTCATGGAGTCCTATCTTGGCATGCGTGTAGAGTCCGTTGATGAGGTAGAAGTTCTTCGTCGTATGGAAGAGGGCATCTACGACAAGGCTGAGTTCGAGAGAGCACTCAAGTGGACAAAGGAAAACTGCAAGGAAGCATGGGACAAGAACCCTGAGTGGATTCAGAAGTCCCGTGAGGTTAAGGACAAACAGTGGGAGTTCACAGTAAAGATGTACATCATCATCAAGGACCTGATGCGTGGAAACGCAAAGCTTGCTGATGAGAAGGTTACCGCAGGCGGACAGAAGTTCGAAGAGGAGGCACTTGGCCACAATGCAATTGCAGGTGGTTTCCAGGGTCAGAGACAGTGGACAGATCACTGGCCAAACTGCGACTATCCGGAAGCATTCCTTTCTACTTCCTTCGATTACGATGGCGCTCGCGAGCCGTACGTTCTTGCTACCGAGAATGACTGCCTGAACGGTCTGTGCATGCTGTTCGAGAAGCAGCTGACCGGACGCGCAGCAATGTTCTCCGATGTACGTACATACTGGAGTGGTGAGTCTGTAAAGAGAGTTACCGGATATGACATCGAGGGTCATGCCAAGGATGCAGATGGTTTCCTGCACCTGATCAACTCCGGTGCTTCTGCACTTGATTTCTCCGGTGTCTGCAAGGATGCAGACGGCAACCCGACCATCAAGCCATGGTGGGAGCTGACCGAAGAGGATCAGAAGGCAATGTGCCAGGCTACAGAGTGGCCGCCGGCTGATAACGGATACTTCCGTGGAGGCGGATATTCTTCAAGATTCCTTACAAAGACAGAGATGCCGGTTACCATGGTTCGTCTGAACCTCGTAAAGGGCCTTGGACCGTTCCTGCAGATCGCAGAAGGATGGACCGTAGCACTTCCGGATGAAGTAACCGATACTCTTTGGAAGAGAACAGACTACACATGGCCCTGCACATGGTTCACACCTCGTGTAGACCACATTCCGGGAAGCGCATTCTGCACAGCATATGACGTAATGCGTAACTGGGGAGCTAACCATGGCGCAACTGTATACGGTCATATCGGAGCAGATCTGATCACCTTCGCTTCCATGCTTCGTATCCCGGTTGCAATGCACAATGTTCCGGATGAGAAGATCTATCGTCCGGCAGCATGGAACGCATTCGGCACCAAAGACAAAGAGGGCGCTGATTACAGAGCATGCGCAGCATTCGGACCGCTGTACAAGAAGTATAAATAATATTTTTTTATGGCAGCACTATTTTCCACGGGCGGCTTGCATAGATGGACAGCCTGGGTATGCCCGCGGAAAATATTGCAACATCCCCGCAGGCGGATGTGATCATCTGCTTGCGGGGACTTTATAAATTAAGAAGGCTCTTTTCATATCATCAGCTGGGAAGCGTAAGCATAAAAACAAGCATTATAAAAGCATGCATAAAAACACATGTAAAAAATGCAAAAAAGTGTTGACAAGTGTATGTAAATTTAGTATGATGATTTTCGCTGGTTGATAAATAAGTCAGCCGTAAGCTGTCGAGGTTTGGCTCAGTTTGGTAGAGCGCTACGTTCGGGACGTAGAGGCCGCTGGTTCGAATCCAGTAACCTCGATAATCGTTTTGGAGATGCCGCAAACCCTTAAAAAATGGGGGTTTGCGGTATCTTTTTGCTTTCAGGAAAAAGTTATTAAAATTGCCTTTTGTAACAGAATCATAACAATTCCAAGAAAAATTCCAAAAAACCTTTTTCAGGTGGCAGAATTGGTGCGGGTTTGCGCGCTTTTTATTCTGCCAAAGTCCTGAATGGCCAAGTTGCGCCTTTCTGATTTTGATTTCGTTCTCGTAATATTTTTTCAGGTGCTTTGTCTGATCTAATTCCTGCTGTAGCTGTGCTGGTGTTCTCTTGTTGTTTATCTGTATCACCTCCTGGGTATATGAATGCTTTTCCGAATCAGCCCTGACTATCAGGCACAAAGATTGTGCGGAAACAGTCGCGCTGGTTCTGTGCAGCTGATGGTTTACGGTTACTGGATGTATGCTGATTTTTCCTGTATTTATCTCCTGCCCCGGGAAGCGGCAGCATGACCGCGTGAGGGATTTTATCAGGCGGATGACTGCTGATCATCACCACGGGTCCAAGTGAACTTGTCCTGCCCGAGAATCTGCCCGGGTCCGAATGCCCTGCCAGTTGCAGGCAGGATTGTCATGCCTGCTGCAGGTGGAAGTATCATTTCCATGTCCTGTCATCGCCTGATCCGCAGAAGCAGTCTGCAGATCTTTCCTCGTGATATTGTCCGCTCCCCGAATCGGATCATCGCGTACCAGAGAAAAACGGCTCGTAACTTTCAAGGCACAGACACAGAAATGAAGTACCTGATAAAAGATCTCTTCAGTTGTCAAGGTTCGGTGAAGAGATCTCTTAAAAACCCCTTCATAAGTACATGGACTGATATGCTACCCCCAAGTAGGACATTGAAATATAAAACCTACTTGGGGGTATTTCTATGTCCAGAAAAAGTAAGATTGAGCCTGCCGAAAAGGTAAAGATCATTGAGCGGGTACTGGCAGATGAGA
>Ga0214925_100223_pt1 | contig 42092 bp, 35 predicted proteins | sample Stichaenrichment_FD_168299 | JGI IMG/M metagenome (GOLD analysis project Ga0214925, IMG submission 168299) | Xylose enriched microbial communities from anaerobic bioreactor in Madison, Wisconsin, United States - 63SRT | ecosystem: Engineered > Bioreactor > Anaerobic > Unclassified | place: USA... | reverse complement strand
GAAGATATCGATAACTTTACTCAAGTAGAAATGATTATGAACAACCATTCATTTATTAAAATCATACCTAAAAAAAAGCTCTAACAGTATTTAAAATCCAACAAAACCACATAACATTATAAATTATTTTTATTTTAATTTTTCCAAAATTGAAATAAACATAGGGATAATTTATAGCAATCTAATTTTTGACAGATTTTAATTTATTTTCATGATTTTTTAAAAGATTAAAATAAAAGTCCCTGTTTTAAGATTGATACCAATTCTAAAACAATAATATAAATTCCGTGTTTTCTAAAATCAAACTATTTTTGAAATATTATTGAAACTCGATTTGACTTAAACTATAAAAGAAACAAAAAACTAATTTTGTCCAAATATCTATGGATATTTTAAATCTTATTATAAAATATTAAATTATTTTTAAAAATTTTTAATAAATCTTAAGATAAGTTTATATGTAAGTAGGTACTTACTTACATTATGGAAGTTAAAAATATGAGTACTGAGGAAAGGATTATCAATGCCTCTTTTCATGTTTTGGAGGAAAATGGAATATCCAAAACAACCACTAAAAAAATAGCTGAAGAGGCAGGAGTAAGTGAAGTTACTCTTTTTAGAAAGTTTAAATCTAAAGATAATCTTATCGAGGTTTCTAAGAAAGTATTCGTAGAAGAATTTATAAAACAAATCAATAAAATTTTTGAGTTTGATGATTCAATTTCAGTAAACGATTATTTGAGAGAATCCTATCTTAAAATTATAAATCTTCCAGGAGATGACTTTAAAATTATTAAGGTTGCACTAGAAGAGATTGATGGAATACCATTCGAGGAAAGTATAATTTTAAAAATAGCTGATACAATCATCAATAAACTTAAAAGCTTTTTTAAAATGCAGATATCCAAAAAAAATATCAGGGATGTAAATCCGGATATTCTTGCAATTAGTATCTATAGCGTTTTCTTTGAAACTATTGTTTTATGGAAATTTTTTGCCAAGACTCCTCAATATGATGTAAATAAATATATTGACGACTTCCTTGATGTTTTAAATAATGGAATTTTAATTAAATAATATATATTTAAAATATTAAATGGAATTAGAAGACTATTTCTAATTATTTAAATGAATTTTTAATATAAGATTCTAATTATTAAATTATAGATAATTATATTTATTAAAAATGAGGTGAAAGATGTCAAAAAATATAATGAAACATCTTCATAATGTAAAGGAAATTACTTCTAAAGATGCTCATGAGGCTTTTAAAAATCCCGTTGTGGTAATAACATTAATTGCAATAATTATTTTACCTTCATTATATGCAGTTCTAAACATTGAGGCATGTTGGAACCCATATGAAAACACCAAAGATATTGACTTTGCAATTGCAAATGTTGATGATGGTGCCACATACAATGGTGAAAGCCTAAACGTGGGTGATGACATTGTTAAAGATTTAAGAAAGAACAATGATTTCCATTGGGTTTTTGTAAGTGAAAGTGATCTTCGACGGGGAGTTCATAATGGAACCTACTATGCAGGTATAGTTATACCCCATAACTTCAGTAAGTCCATTGCTTCAATTACAACAGACAATCCAAAATCTGCACAACTACAATATGTCATAAACAGAAAATCTAACCCGGTAGCAAGTAAGCTATGTGATTCCGGTGCAAAGGCCGTGTATAATGATGTTAATAGAGAAATTGTAGAGTTTATTAATGTTGCAGCATATGGTAAATTAGGAGACCTACAGTCCAGCCTCTCTTCAGGAGCAGGACAACTATCCTCCGGAGCGGGACAACTATCCTCAGGTGCAAGCCAGGTATCCTCTGGAGCGGGACAGGTCTCATCTGGTGTAGGACAGGTACAAAGCGGAGCAAGCCAAGTACAAAGCGGAGCCGGAAAGGTATCTTCAGGAGCAGGACAGGTACAAAGCGGAGCAAGCCAGGTATCATCAGGTGCAAGTAAGGTCCAAGAGGGATCTCGTCAATTATCTGGTGTAAATACAACAGGCTTACCTGATCAGGTAAAAGGAGTTGTCGACGGTTCTGTAAAACTTGCAAACTCCAGTTCCGAATTAGCAGGTGCCTCCAATAATCTAGCTCAAGGATCCTCCAAATTGGCAGGTAGTTCAGTTGAATTAGCAAACGGTGCTTCCCAAGTTGCAGGAGGTTCTGTATCCCTAGCAAATGGAGCTCTTAGTTTAGCTGCAGGTTCCGAATTACTTGCAAACTCTGCATCAGGTGCATTGTTTACTGCAGCAGGTTCACTTTCATCTGCATCAAGTTCATTATCCGATGTAACTGGCGTTGATGAAGATCAAATAGGAGATTACTTCTATTCCCCTGTTAAACTAGATAAAAAGGAATTATATCCTGTTGAAGATTATGGTTCAGAGGTTGCACCATTCTACATAGTGTTATCCATGTGGGTAGGTGCTGTAATTACCGCTGTAATGCTTAAACCAGGACAAGCAACCGGAACCAAATACACTCCAATAGAAATGTACTTTGGTAAATTATTAATATTTATCATCATGTCACTTCTTCAGGCAACCGTTACATTAATAGGCTGTTTCATGCTTGGAATTGAGGTAAGTAATGTTCCAATATTTATACTATCAGCATACCTGATATCTGCGGTATTTATGCTTATTTGTTATTCCTTAATCTCAGCATTAGGACAAGTAGGTAAAGCATTAAGTGTAATTCTTTTAGTATTGCAAATCTCAGGAACTGGTGGAATTTATCCAATTGAAATTATGAGTCAATTCTTTAGAACATTATACCCATATTTACCAATGACACATTCAATTACACTTCTACGTGAGTCAGCACTGGGATTACTATGGACCTCCTATACCCCTGCATTAATCTATATGATAGGTTTAGGTATTGGTACCGTAATCATTTCAGCCATAGTAAAACAATTTGCAGACAAAGGTGCACATTGGTTTGATAGTAAACTTAATGAGACAAATCTATTCGGATAAAAGAATTTCTTTATCTACTAAAATTTAACATAATCTTAAATTAAATCCTTAATTTAAGATACTTTTTTTATTTACTTTTTTTAAGATTATAGAATCAGCAAGAGCTATGAAAATTTTTACAAAAAAGAATTATAATGGATATTTCTATATTTTAATTATTATTTCATATGTACAAACTGGATTTATATGAAATCAGAAAAAACTAATTGAAAAATAGGCAATAATCAAACTAAGTTTAAAATTTTGATAATTAGAGATAAGAAAAAATAAAAAATTAAAAGGTTAATTAAAAATCAATAATGTTTAATAGCCAATAAACAACAATCAAAAAGAATAATCTAATTAATTAAGCTAAACAATTAAATTTCATACTTTCTTTTCATTATTAAAACACCTAAACCTAAACCAATAATTAAACCAATAATTAGACCTCCAATTAATGGCAAAATATAATTGACGGTTTCAGGCTGAGTTTTAACAGACAATAATTGATTAATAGAAGAATGAATAGTTTGATTATTAACATCATCTACAATAATTAACCTATTAGACAAATCACCATGTTTATTTAAAAAATCATGAGCAGTATCTTGATATGATAAAACAATAACCCTTTTATTTGAATTATTTAACATATGCTCCATAATATGCTCTGCCTCACCAGAGGATGTAAACTTATAAACTGTAACATTTACATTCATCTCATCAACAATTTCCTTTGCAAGAATACAATTTGATTCATTTGCAATAATCATTGTATCATCAGTTACATCCACTCCATGAGCACTGATGGAACTTAATCCACACAAACATATCAAAAAAATTAAACTAACTAAAAATACCTTCTTAAACTCCATTTTATCACATATACAATTTTTTATAATTTATATGAAAAGATCAAATCTTTTCAGAATCCAAAAATATTTGAAATAAATTCTCTATTAAATCCTTCCAAATTCCAAAATATTTATTATAAGTCCTTAATTAAAACTACCAAACTCTAATATTTTCTATTAAATCTTTTCAAAATCCAAGATATTCGGCATAAGTTTTCCGATCAGACATAAAATAAATACATTTAAAATACCTTCAATTATAGCAACTAACAAGTAGAATGGCACTAATGTAGATACCAACATTTCAATGTTAGTGGATCCAGAAAGTATTAAAACGAAAACCTGAAAGATTGTTGCACATATTATGCTTATAAATGTACTTGCAAATATTCCAAATTTGTCATTTAGTAGGCCAAAGATTCTATAAGAGTAATAAGTAACAAAACTTATTGTCAAACCCATTATTAAAAAATTAACCCCCAATGTCGTAAATCCACCGATACCTAAAAAAGATTGGAACAACAAAGCGATGAGGGAAATAATTGACGCACTAACCGGACCCAATAATAGACTATCCAAAGGAAACATGAAGAAATGTATTGAAATCCCGAAAGGTGTGGGAACCGTTACAGCCGAAGCTACTGTAGTAACCGCTGTTAACACTCCAATAAAAACTATTTTCTTTTCTTTCACTTTATTACGTTTAAATAAAATATAATCAAATAAAAAAATAAAAATTAAGGCTATTACCCAATATATAATAGCTTGAGAAAATGGAATTAAACCGTCAGCCAAATGCATTTATTATCCCTACTTAAAAATACCGTATTTAAATAATAAAACTACAATTAAAAATACCGCTACAAAGGTTATTATCAAAACTACAATGTTTGATAAATTGAATAAATTAGAATCCTGATTCTTATCTGTTGAATTTACAGTAGAATCATTGCTTTCATTAGTATTATTAGTTTTATTCAACTTTTTAGAATTATCATTAGAGGAGGCGCTATTTCCATTATCATCTGTATCTGAGGATACTTGATTTTGAGAACTACTACCTGAAGAGTCTGAATGGCCACCTGATGAACTACCTGATCCACTGGAAGAAGAACCGGAACCACTTGAATAGGAAAAACCACTGGATTGACTAGATTGACTAGAATGTGACGATCCAGAACTACTTTGTTGTACATCCTGTGTTGTAACCTCCTCAGGATATTCTTGACCATGTCCAGGATGAGCAAAAACCATACCTAGACTCAAAGAACTAATTAAACAAAAAACTGATAAAAAAATAAGAAACCTTTTCAAATTAGTAATAATAATAAACACCTCATAAAAAAAAAATGAGATTAATAAGGATATTAATCTCAAAAACATTTATTCCTCATTATTATTTCTTGATTTAGAGTATATTACACCAGCAAATACAGCTAATAACATGACCAATACTACTGCTAAGTAGAATGGATAGTTTGGATCGTTGTTGGATATAGCAGCACCGGTTTTATTTATTTCATAAGCTTTAGGACTAGCTTTTGAATTGGAATCACTTCCAGTACTTGCAGCACTAACTGGTTCCAGACCCACACTGAAACTATCACCAGAGGATGATGCAGAAGAAGTATCGACTCCTGAGCCGGTATTTGATGAACCGCCATTGGATGCACTGCCACCATTTACTCTAGAATTTGCATTGGAATTATGATTAGCATTAGCGGAATTATTATTCATGTTTCCAGAATTATTATTCCTATTAGCATTTGCTATAGCCAATACTTGGTTCCTGCTTAAATCCGGTAAATTCCTTAAATAAGCAAGACTACTTCCATTACCACCAGAAGTTAACATGTTATACTGATCTCGAGTAATCCATCTTGAGTCACTATGGCTTACGATAGGATTGGTCTTTACGATAGAATTTTCCTGACCTTTGTATAAATCAATGAAAGCTTGAATTTGAGCAGCTCTTTTAGCCTCTGAAGTTGCATAATTACTTAAGTCATAAGTAGGCCATTTAAAGTTAAGAGACACTGCTTGACCAATATTATTTTTTGAATCCCAGATAATTAATATACCTTCCTCATCAAGATCGTCTACACCTTTATACTCATCGGTAGTTAATTTCTGTACAAGATAGTTTCCAAGACCAGGGGATACATCCAATATGTATTCTAAACTGTCATCCTTACAATACTGTTCATTAGCAATATATGTATAAGACTGAGTGGAAGTTTTATTGAAATTCTTTTGGATATAATCGGTAATGAAGAAACCTGGTTGAACACCCGGACATGCATGATTATGGAATAAGAATGACATGACCTGATCAAAATAAGGTTCTCCAGACCAAGCATTCGTTAAACTTTGAATACTGAAATAGTTACCATCAGGATATGCATTTTTGCTTATTGCGGCAGATAATGAGGAATTATTTAAAGTACTCATATTAATGTTATTTACTTGACCACCATTATATTCTCCAATATACCAGGATCCATCAGGATTATATCTCATGTAAAGACTCATAAGAGAGCCATCATTTTGTTTTAAAACAAAATTAAACCATAATGGAGTCCAAGTAGCTTTATGTACTGGCAATAATGTAGTTCTAGATAATCTAGATCCTAACACATCAAAAAGACCATCCCAACAACCTTCAGTTGACTGTTCATTTAATAGAACATAACCTGCAGAGGTTAAGACTAAGAAGTTAGGCATGTCTTTATAGATTGTTACATTTAATGATTTTTCAAATATGGATTTAGCTTTAGTAGCTGCCTCTTCACCAATATTTTTAAAATCAGAATATGTTAAATAAGCTTTGGTACCTACATTATTTGCACGTGTAGCATTAGGTAAGTTTAAACCTTTAATATAGTTATAATCTAAACCATGGGAATTACATGCCTCAATTACGGTACCATTTGGTAATGTGACATTGTCAGCAGTACCGATTAAGTAGTAATATTGTTCTGGTCTTAGATTATCTTTTTCAACTAATACATTTACCAAACTTGCGGGATTTTTATAAATCCTATTAATCCACCAAGTATTATATTTTAACTGTTCTAAACTACCATTACCTTTTATACCAGTTTCCTTCTCAAATAATGCTTTATTCTTTTTAGAATCATATTCCATTACAACGATAGTTCCATTGTTGGTTTTATCATTCCATCTGATAAAAGCAATCATGTTTGATTTTGCACCAGTAGAAGTGGTGTTAAAACCAATATAGGAACGTTTTCCAGAAGTTGCATCTAAGAAGAATAGAACGGCATCGTTTGCAGAATCACCAGGAACACCCAATATTTTATAAGAAGTGATGTCTCCTGGAGACTGATTACCTACTCCAGTTTCTTGAATTGGAGGATAATATTGAAGTAATGCTTTAGTTATAGTATAACCGCCTAAAGTACCTTCACAGATATGTCCATGGAAAGCTGCTTCTTGTAGAACATCAAAAGTAACTCCATCATACCAACCATTTGCTAAACTTGCAAATGAAAATGCATTTTCTCCACCAACTGTTTTAACTAATTTATTCCATTGGGTCCTATTCATATATTCAGAGATAGTACCTAAATATGAACATTTAGTACTTCCATTCAAGAAAATTGCTGCTTTTAAAGTTTTACCTTTTTTAACAACAAAACAGAAATCAATTGGATCAGTTGCTGTTTGACGTAACATTAAGATATTTCCTCTACCATAAGAGATATAATTTTTAGCATAATTGAGTATTCCATCTATTGCATTTTCACTAGTTTTACCATCCAATTTTGGAACACTGGCAGTTGTAATAGCCAATACTTTATCAGCATTTTTAAAGTTAAGCAATTTATCTGCTTGATAAGTAACATCTCTTCCTAATTGATAACTTTTGGTAGCTTTCAAATCAAATACCACATTAGCTAGATTATTGGTCTCATCAAGGGTTACTAATTTCCATTGACTAATATAACCTGGAGCTGAAACTGAGACATTTAAATTCTTTAAAACTTCAGTGCCATTTACTTTAACCATATATGAATTTGAATTCTTAGAATAGTTTTTAGAAATAATATTTACCTTTTTATTATCATTTTCACTTACATTGATTGAAGGAGTTATATTACCATTATCACTTTTATATTGGTAATTAACGGTTACATTAATTGATTTAGAAGAATCTTCATTAGTATCTGCTAAAATATTTGAACCGTTATCAACTCCAGCATTAGCAACACCTAAATGACTATCAACGGATTGAACATCACTAAGGTTATCTGTTGCTGATATACCACCAATTGTTAGAAAAACTAATAATAAAGATATAATTAAAAATTTTTTATTATTCATCAAACCAACATTTCGCTTTTTTTTAAAAAAATGTAATAACATCATATATCAAAAAGAATATTTAGTAATACTTTATTCGATATTTTTATTAAATTATTACAATGTTATATACTTTTATTTTAATATATAAAACTATTTATTACAAATAAGCTTAAAATAGCCTAAAAAGTAATAAATATTGAGTAATTGTAAAATATAACAGTTATAATTGGTTTTTAAATAAATAAACAATAGTTATAATTTTTTAAGTAAAACAGTTAATCTATAATATAAGAAACAATAAAAAAATTTTAATTTATTGCATATAATATTAAAATTTTATAAAAAGTCTAAAAATTTTTTAATCAAGATAAATTTAGATTAAAAAAATATTACTTAATATTTAATACAATTTAAGAAAATCCATGGTTCTATAAAAAGGTTAAAATTTACTCCAATAATTTTATTTAAGCTTAAATTGAAAATCAAAAGATATTTTTTAAATTAAAAAAATAAAATAAAATAACAGATAAAAAATTAAAGTGGGTTTAATATGGAAGAAGAGAAAAGATTCACATGGATAAACTTTTACATGGAGTTTGCAGATAGATTACTTGAGTATAAAAACAATAGAACGGAATTAGTTAACAAGATTATTACAATATTCGATAATATTGATATAAAGTTACCTCTACTTGAAACAAACAATGATATTACAGATATTGGACCATTTACAATTTTTGGACTTTTTAATAAAAACATAAAAACCGAGAATAAGATTAAAATTTTAAAGGAAATTAAAGAATCATTTTCATTGAAAGCTGATTTACCTACTGATTTTAAAGGCGTTCCTGAATTAAATCCTGTAAACAGTACATTTTACTACTTTAAAGGATATAGAGGGGATAAAGATATTGATAATTTGTGGGACTTATTTGAAATTGCATTAAAATATTCTGAGAATAAAAGTCCACAATTATATAATGAATTTGTAAAAATTTATAATACTGTTTTAAATCAAGTGAATATTAAATGGAACATTACAATGGGTTTATTCTGGATTAGACCTTATGAATATATTAGTCTTAATTCACGTACTAGATGGTATTTAACCAATCCTAATTTTGTAAATGATGAAATTATAAATAGAATTAAACCCTCTGACAAATCAAATACACCACCAAAAGGAGAGGAATATTTAAAGATTTGTAACTATTTTAAAGAAATAATTAAAAATAATGATTATGAATTTAAAAATTTCCCAGAGCTTATCTATATTTCATATATTGAGTCTGTAAAAGATGATGAATTAGAAAAAGAGTATAAAGAAAAAAAGAAAATTGGAGACGGAATAGGGGATTCTAATATAAATAATGACGGAAATTATTGGTTATACTCTCCAGGTCAAGGCGCATTTGCATGGGAAAAATTCCGTGACAAAAACCTAATGGGTATAGGATGGGAAGCTGTAGGAAACTTAAAAGAGTATACATCAAAAAAAGAGATAGAATCAAAACTACAGGAAATAAATAATAGTAAAAGGAAATTTCCTAATGATGCACTTGCTTTATGGGAATTTGCAAATAAAATTAAAATTGGGGATGTTGTATTTGCAAAAAGGGGATCACATGAAATAATTGCATATGGAATCGTTAAAGGAAAATATTTTTTTGATAAAAGTATTGATGAAAATTTTCCAAACTTTATTGAAATTAAATGGAAAGAGGAGATAAACACAAAAACTAACTTCTATCTACCTACTAAAACATTAACACGAATAACAGATTATGAGGATATGCTAAATAATATAAAAAACTTATTTGAAGATGATATTGAACCAGAGAAACCCTCCAATGAGAAACTTCCAATATATACTAAAGAGGAATTTCTTGAGGAATCATTTATAAGTGAGGAGATGTATGATAACTTAGTCAATCTTATCAGATATAAGATGAATGTAATCATTGAAGGTGCACCGGGAGTCGGAAAAACATTTACATCCAAGAGATTAGCATACTCCATTATCGGTGTTAAGGATAAGGAAAGGGTAGAGCTCATACAATTCCACCAAAGTTATTCCTATGAGGATTTCATCATGGGATACAGACCAACACAGAACGGTTTTAGCCTTGAAAATGGGGTTTTCTACAACTTCTGTAAAAAGGCAGAGGAAGATGAGGATAACGACTACTTCTTCATTATTGATGAAATAAACAGAGGAAATCTCAGTAAAATCTTCGGTGAGCTTTTCATGCTTATTGAAAAGGACAAACGTGGAAACAAAGTACGTTTATTATACAATGGAGAACTATTCAGTATCCCTAAAAATCTGTATATTATTGGTTTAATGAATACCGCCGATAGAAGTCTTGCAATGATTGACTATGCACTTAGAAGAAGATTTGCATTTTACACACTAAAACCGGCATTCGACTCTGAAAACTTCATTAGATACCAGAAGTCCTTGAATAATCCCAAGTTTGATAATGTTATCAACCTCGTTAAAGAGTTAAATGATGAGATTAAAAATGATGAGGTTCTTGGAGAGGGTTTCCAAATTGGACATAGTTATTTCTGTAACTTAGATGAGAAAACGATAGATAAGAAACTGGACTTCATAATTAACTTTGAGATAATTCCACTGCTTAAAGAATATTGGTTCGATGAGGTAAATAAGGTGGAAACATGGAGTAACAGATTAAAAAATGCAGTTGTATAATCTATTGAAGATGTGATTAAATGATCCCGATTAAAAACATCTATTATATGTTAAGCTATGCATTCCAGGTATTAAGTGAAAAATCATATGAAAGATTAGGCATGGAAGAATTTGATAACATAAATGAATTATTTGCAGAAATTCTTATTATCAGTATAAGCAGACAGATAAAAAGGGGACTTGAAAGAGATTATATTGAAAATACCTATGAACTGCCTACCATAAAAGGTAAGATAGAACTTACCCAATCAATCACTAGTTTAAGAAATAAAAGGGTCGTATGTTCCTATGATAATTTTACAGTTGATTCATATAAAAACCAGATTATAAAATCAACGATGCAATTACTTTTAAAAAGGGGTAAACTCTCAAAAAACAGGAAAAAGAAGCTTAAAAGATTGTACCTCTATTTTAAAGATGTGAATCTAATCAACTTAAACACCGTTAATTGGAATATCCAATATAATAAAAATAATCAAACCTATAGAATGATTATAGGAATCTGCTATCTTACAAGTAAAGGATTACTTCAAAATCACTCAGAAGGTAAAACAAAACTTATCGATTTCTATGAAAGCAATATGCCGAGATTATATGAAAAATTCATACTTGAATATTATAAAAGGGAATATGGAAATATAAAAGCGGAATCTTCCCAGATCAAATGGCAATTAGATGATGAGATAGACACCAATTTACCAATTATGCAGACAGACATTACCTTAACAAAGGATTATAAGACGGTAATCATAGATGCCAAGTATTACACACATTCCATGCAGGAACACTATAATATAAAAACGGTTCATTCCGGAAATCTATATCAAATCTTTACTTATGTAAAGAATAAAGAGGCTGAACTGTCAAATCAGAAACATGAGGTTTCCGGAATTTTGTTATATGCTAAAACAGATGAGGAAAAACAGCCTGATTTCACATATAAAATGAGCGGAAACAGGATTAGTGCTAAAACTTTAGATCTCAATCAAGACTTTGATATGATTAAAAAACAGTTGGATTCCATTGTTGAAGAGTATTTTTAAACAAAGATTGATTAAAAAATAGTCATTATATTTAAAAATCAATTTTTAAATTTTTAAATATAAACTATCTTAAACCCCCCTATTTTATTTTTTGTAATATTGAAAAACTTTTTTTTAAAAAATTGAAATAATTCAAAGTAAAGAAAATAATTAATAAATAAAAAAGATATAATAATTATATTATAAGATATTACAAAATTTTATTTTAAAGCTTATCATAAGTAATTAAATTATAAACACATATTTAGGAGAAATTATATTGTTAGATATTAAATTGTTTAGAGAAAATCCGGATTTAATTATTGAATCTGAAAAGAAAAGATTTAGAGACACTACTAATGTAGAAAACGTAATAAAGTATGATAATTTATGGAGAGAAGGTGAAACCAAATTAAATGAATTACGTCAAAAAAAGAATAAATTATCCAAATCCTTCAAACAAGCAAAAAAAGATGGAACAATCGATGAAGTAATTTCAGAATCAAAAGCTGTGGCAACTGAAATTAAAGAAATTACAGCAAAAAATGAGGAATACAAACAGTTACGTGAAGATTACAGATACAAAGTGGGAAACATTATTGATGAGGACGTACCTATTTCCGATACCGAGGACGATAACGAGATTATAAGAACCGTTGGGGATATTCCAGAATTTGACTTCAAACCATTAAACCATGTGGATTTAATAAACAAAATTGACGGTGCAGATTTAGAAACCGCGGCAGAAATATCAGGTGCAAGATTTTACTACCTAAAAAGGGACATCCTACATCTTAACCTAGCATTGATTCAATTTGCCTTAGACAAATTAGAATCCAAAGGTTATATTGCACTTCAAACACCTTTCTTTGTAAAGAGTGAAGTTGCAGCGGAAACTTCCGAATTAGGTGAATTTGAAGAGACATTATACAAACTAGAAAATGAGGATTTATACCTAATTGCCACTGCAGAGCAAACACTTGCGGCATTACACAGAAATGAAATCATCTCACCGGACGATTTACCTATAAAATACTGTGCTCTATCAACCTGTTTTAGAAAAGAGGCAGGATCACATGGAAAGGATACTCTAGGTATCTTTAGAGTACATCAATTTGAAAAAATTGAACAATACATCTATTGTAGTCCTGAGGATTCTAAAAGAATGCATAAAGAATTACTTGAAACAACAGAGGAAATCTATAAGGATTTAAAACTTCCATACCACATTGTAGCAATTGTATCCTCTGCATTAAATGACAATGCATCAATCAAATACGATCTTGAAGCATGGTTCCCTGGATCTGAAACCTATAGGGAACTTGTATCCTGTACTAACTGTAAGGATTACCAGGCAAGAAAAACTAAAACACGTGTCGGTAGGGCAGGTTCCGGTGATGCACAGGTATTACATACATTAAACAGTACTGCCATTGCGACTGAGAGAACAATGTGCTGTATATTGGAAAATTACCAGGACGAGAATGGTAATGTTAAAATCCCCGAGGTATTAGTACCTTATATGGGCGGAAAAACAGTAATGGAAGCTAAAAACTAATTCTAGCTTTATTTTTTTTCTATTTTTTTAAAATTAATATTGTAAACTGAAATCTATTCCTTATTTAAAAATTATTTCTCAACTAGTTGATTAAAGTCTATTTTTTAAAATTATCATATTGAATTGAAGACCATTTTCTATTAATTAAAGCCTATTTTTCAAAACTATTATATTATTTAATTAAATTAAAGACCATTTCCTAACTTCAGCTAAAGTCTACTTTTCTAAAAACCCAGTGATCTTAAAAAGTAAAATATAATCTAATTTTTAATTTAAGAATCTGATTATAATCAAAAATTGTTAAAAAAAGAATAAAATTAAGTGAAATTAATATTTTTCATAATGAATTCTGGATTCATCAAATTTATCCATAAATTTGTTTTCTTGACCTTTTCCAGGATATCCGACAGTAATTATACAGTATGGTTTGATAGTCTCATTATCCACACCTACAATTTCAGCAATAGATGCCTCAATATCCTCAAAGGTAGCAACTCCATTCCAAAGTGCACCTAATCCGAGATTTACCGCTTCAAGTAACATATTCTCTGCAGCGGCACCACAATCCTGTTGCCATACAGTTTTATAAAATGCCCTTTCAATATTTGCAAGAACCACAATTGCAACAGGCGCATTTTTTACCCTAGGCTTAATTTCCCCAATTCTTTCTAATGTATCCCTATCTTTGATTACAACAAACTCCCATGGTTCCGCATTCAATCTACTTCCAGGAGCCTGCATTCCTGCACGTATGATCTTTTCAATCTTCTCATCCTCAACTTCCTTATCATCATATACACGTACACTACGTCTTGTTTTTATTACATCTTCAAAATCCATTATAACCACCATTATTAATTTAAATTTTTATTTATATATTCAAATATATAAATATATTCAAAAATTACTTTTCATAATATCTTAGAAATCAAATTTTAATTGGTTAAAAATTAAACTAATAAAACATTAAATGTTGAATTAAACTAAAAAATAAGAACAAGTATATTTAACAATTAAGATAAAAGAAATAATTTTAGAATTAGAATTAAATAGGGTATTATTTTGTATTAAACTAAATGAACTTAATTCAATTAATTTAATACAAAGGTTGGAAATTATTATCTTATTATAAGATAATCGTGAATTTTTAATTTGAAATAATCTAAAACGTGAAAATAAAAAAAATTAATAATTTAAAGATGTTTAAATAATAGTTTTTCTAAAATCTATAATTTGAAATCATTTCAACAAATTGGGGAGTGGCAATATCTGCAATAGGTTCATTCTTGTCTAATGTTTTAATTTTTTCCATATCCCCATTGGACAATTTAAAATCAAATAAATCAATGTTCTCCTTCATTCTTCCCTCTGCAGAAGATTTAGGAAAAACAATGATTCCCCTTTGAATCAACCATCTTAGGATAACCTGTGCAACGGACTTACCATATTGATCTCCAATAGCCTTCAAGGTTTCGTTTTGGAAAATACCATCCCTTCCTTCTGCAAGTGGACCCCAAGCCTCAACTTTAGCACCATATTTTTCAAAGAAATCTTCAACACCCTCCTGTTGATAGAAGGGATTTACTTCAATCTGATTTACCATAGGTGTAATTTCACTATGTAATGCAAGGTTTACAAATCTATCTTTTGTAAAGTTACTTACCCCAATAGCTTTTACTTTACCCTCTTTGTATAATTCTTCAAATGCTCTCCATGTTGCAAACACGTCACCGATATTTTGGTGAATAAGATATAAGTCAATGTAATCAGTTTGTAATTTTCTAAGTGATTCCTCACACGCTTTTTTAGCCTCTTCATAACCATGATCTGAATTCCAAATTTTAGTGGTTATGAAAAACTCCTCTCTTGGAATTCCGGATTCTTTTATCGCCTGACCTACAGCCTCTTCATTAAAGTATGCCTGTGCAGTATCAAAGTGTCTGTATCCCACTTCAATTGCTTTTGCTACTATCTCTTTAGTTACATCAGGAGCTACCTAGAAAACTCCAAATCCCAATTGTGGTACTTCCACATCATTTGATAATTTTACATATTCCATTTTATCATCCCAAATTTTTGAAATTAAAAACATTTTCGTTTTTCTACTTTCTTATATGAAAATAGTAGTATATAAAGTTTACTATGTAAACAGTTATCTAAGTAAAAAAATATAATTCTTCCCATTTAAAAATTTTTTCATATAAATACTATAATAAAATCCAAGTAGGATACTTAATATTTTTATATTAAATATCCATTATAAATCGGAAATGATTAGAATAAACATAAAAAGATTATTAGTGGTTTGTTTGAAAATTTTATTATATATGAACTATTTATAAATAAAAATAATATAATATTAAATTGAACAATAAAATTAAACTACAAATATAATTAAATCATATAAAAGATCCATAATAAACATTTTTAATGATAAAAATAAACAATAATAATAATTAAAAAATAAAAATAAACTGCAAACATGGTTAAATAACATAAATCAATGATATTTATAATTAGATAATAAATTTAAATTCTAATTATAAATAAATAATATAAAATAGCCATTATAATAATTAAACAATAAAATTAAACTATAACCATAATTATATAATATAGATAACCTTCTTTTAATAGAATTTAACAATGAATTTTAGAATTTTCATTAACTTTAAATAGTATAAAACAAAAAATAAAAGATAAGTTTACTTTGTAAACAGTTACTTATGTAAATTTTAATAGTTTCTTAAAAATTTTTATTAGATTAACAATCATTAAAAAAAGTTGAAAATATGGATAAAAATAATTTGATTATATATATTATGGTTTTAGGTACTTTTGGAATATTAAGTACCGAAATGGGAGTGGTGGGAATACTTCCACAGATTGCAGAATATTTTAATGTGAGCATAACACAGGCAGGTTTATTTGTAAGCATGTTTGCCTTAACAATAGCTATATTTGCAATATTTATGCCTGTGATTTTCAGTAAATACGAAAGAAAGAAAACATTCATATTGGTTCTTACAGTGTTTACAGTGTTTACAGCAATAGGTGCATTTGTAAAGGATTTTAATATAGCATTGATCTGCCGTATAATACCTGCAATGTTTCACCCAATATACTGTAGTTTAAGCATGACAGTAGCTGCAGAAATAGTAGATCCGGACAAAGCTCAGGATGCAGTAAGTAAGGTTATTATGGGAGTAAGTGCCGGAATGATTATTGGTGTTCCGATTACCACATTTTTAGCAAGTCACTTAGGTTACCAGTATGCGATGTTATGGTTTACAACAATCAACTTTATAGTATTAATACTTACAATACTATTCTTCCCTAAAATACCCGGAAAGGAGGATTCATACCTATCCCAAATATCTGCTGCCAAAACAGGGGTATTTTTAATATCAGTATTAGGTGTAATATTTTTAAATGCAGGAATGTATACAGGATACTCATACATCTCAGAGTTCTTAAACGTATTGACCCATATTGTAGGAACTAATCTAAGTATTGTATTACTCCTATATGGTGTTGCATCAATCATAGGTAATTGGTTAGGAGCTAAATTACTTGATAGGGACAGTAGGAAAATAATCTTAGCATCACCAATAGTAGTCTCAATCATATTATTTGGAATATTTACAGTAAGCAGCCAAACAATTCCGACAGTAATATTCATGGTCTTCTGGGGATTATTTGCAGGAATAATCAATGATATTTCACAATATCTGATGGTCTCAGCTGCACCACAGGCACCTGAATTTGCAAATGGAATATTCTTAAGTATGGGAAATGTTGGAGTCACAATTGGAACAACAATAGCAGGATTTGTTGTAGCAGGTATTGGAGTCCGTTATGTAATGCTGTTTGCGATTTTAGTCCTAGTCTTCGATTTAATACTATTATTTACAAGAACCCAAAAATACAACATCGATTAGAAAAAAATATAATATAAATTAATTAAATCTTTTATATAATATTCCAAAACCAGGAAAAAAGGGATAATATGATGTTACCAAGCCAATTTAAAGAAGAGAATTCTAAAAACATTAGAATCTATCATTATGTAGAGGAGTTAGTTGGAAGTTATAAAGAATTTATGAACAAAAATAGTGGTGAAGATGAGATTCCCCTTTCATATCTTCCCTTTCTACTTAGAATAAGATTTTCAAACAATACCACCCAGAAGGATTTAACAAAACTGTTTAATGTCAGCAAGGGTTATACTGCAAGATTACTTAAAAACTTTGAAGACTGTGGTTGGATTACAAGAGAAGAGAATCCCAATAACCACAGGGAAAAGATTGTTAACTTAACCGATAAGGGTATGAAAAAAACAGACGAGATCATCAAGAAAGTAGATCAATGGGAAGATATGGTAACAAGTTCCCTATCTGATACAGAGGTGATGATATTGAAAAAGTTATTGTTCGATGTGGTTGTAGAAGCTGATAAAATATAATATAACTAATAACACTACTTTTTTTAATCATATTATAGCTTTAATAATTTTACATTAGAATAAAAATAACTAATTTTTATATTTAAACCATTTTATAACCTTAATAAATCTATATCCCTCTAAAAAAACTAAATTCTACTTTTAAACTATTTTATAGTAATAATCATCCAGAATTTCCATAAAATATTTAATAGATTAGTTATATAGTAAAGTATTAGAAAAAATAGGTGAGTAAAATGGCAGAAGACAAACATGTAATATCCACATTAGGTAAGGCAGAGGTTGTAATTGAAAATGGTAAGATTACATCAATTGGAGAACCTAAAATCGACTATTGTCCTATTTATAAGGATATTGACAATGTTGATGAAATCACCAAGGATTATATTGAAATGAATATAAACCGGAGAATAGAAGAATTTGGCATGTGTACCTCCAAGAGAGCTATTAAAATGGGGGATATGATGACCTTTGGAATAAGTGAAACACTCGAGACAAACCTTGAACTTGGTACAATCGACTGTGTAGTAGGTGCATGTGAAGGGGTAGGTACCGTTTTAATGACCGATCCCGATACAGTTCAGGGAGTTGGTGGAAGGGTATCCGGACTTGTATCCACAACCCCATTACCAGAGGTGGCTGAAAAGCTTGGTAGGGAAAATGTTTTAAATCCTGAAACCGCGGAATTAAACCAATTAGAAGGTGTTAAAAAAGCTATTAAAAAAGGTTATAAAAACATTGCAGTTACCATAATACCTTGCACTATGGTTAAAGAAATAAGGGAACTTGAAACACCTGATGATGTTGATGTTTACATTTTTGTGGCTCACACAACCGGTGCAAGTAAAGAGGAGGTAGTTGAACTGTTTGAAAATGCAGATGTTATAACTGCCTGTGCGTCATCTGAGATACTTGATTATGCCGATAAAGTCAAGCCATATTATTCCGGTAAGAAAGTGCCATTATTTGCAGCAACAGAAAAAGGAAGGGAATTTTTAGATAACAGATTAAAAGCTATCGGTAAACCTTTGACAGTGAAAGATTATCCTTTAGATAGATCCAACAAACCTAACCCATTAGTTTAAATATGAATCTTACTTTTAATTCCAAACAATTCTTTATTTTTTTAAAACTTTTAAATATATCATAATTCCTTATATATAATTGAAAATGGTAAAATGATACTTGATGTTAGCTCCAGAACAGACATTCCCCAATATTACTCCAAATGGCTTTTAAAAAGATTTGAGGAGGGATACGTCTATGTTAGAAATCCCATGTTTCCTGAGAAAGTTTCCAAAATCGAACTTAGGGAAAATCTCATAGACTGCATCACATTTGTATCAAAAAACTATAGGCCACTTATACCGGATATTCAAAAGATTACAGACCATTATAACACCTACTTTTTTTACACAATAACGGGATATAAGGATGACATTGAGCCAAACGTTCCATCCATTGACGAGAGTATAGATACCCTGATGGAATTATCCGATATTGTTGGTAGGGATAGGGTGGCTTGGAGATACGATCCAGTATTGTATACCTCATATTATAATCTCCAATACCATAAACAGTGCTTTGAATATATCACAGAAAAGGTAAATAATTATATAGATAGATGCATCTTTAGCTTTGTGGATTTATATAAAAAACTAGAAAGGAACATGCCTGAAATCATTCCATTTACAGAAAAGGATAGAGAGGATATTGCAAAGAATCTTGGAGAAATCGCAGACAGATACAATATGAAAATACAAAGCTGTGCAAGTGATGTGGACTATGGCAAATACAATATTATAAAGGGAGCCTGCAGAAATCTGGACCTTTTTGGAAATGCAAACAATATAAAATTCAAGGATATCAAACATAAGGGAGACAGATTACACTGCCATTGTATTGAGACAAGGGATATTGGACAATACGACACCTGTTTAAATGGATGCAAATATTGCTATGCAAATACAAATCCCAAAAAAGCCTTTGAAAATATAAGATATCATAATCCCAACTCCCCAATACTAATTGGAAACATAAAGGACAATGATATGGTTACAAAAGCAAATCAGAAAAGCTTTCTTAAAAAACCATATAGGAAACCAGATAAAAACGAAACAACCCTGGATAAATTTTTTTAACAATTGAAAAATAAACAAAACAATCTGGCAAAACTAGAAATAGGGCAACATTTTCCCTATTGAAAACTTAAGACATCAAATTTAATGACCGTTTTAAGATTAAATATTAGATTTAGGTTTATTGATATATTAAACGAATATAATTAAATGAAAAGTTAAAAAGAAATAATTTTAAATATTTGAATTGAAAAATAAGTATTCAAGATATATTAAAAATTTATGGTGTAAGTAATGGAAAAAATAGACTACTTTATTACTATTTTAATTATAATATTATGTTTAAGTCTTGTCGCACTTGGTGCAACATTAATTCTAGACAATAACAGCTCCCTACCAGACCCTAATTCCAACCAAAGTGTCAATATAACAAACAACACTCCTGTAAATCAGGCACCTACTTTAAAGGTAGTTGAAAAAAATACAAACAATAATACAAATATTTCAAACAACACTACAAATCCTGATGCAGGTACTGTACTTGAGATTAAAGATCTAGGTAATGGTGAAATCAGATATAAAATAGCTGATGGAAACGGCGGATATACCTATAAGACTGTAAAGGAAAGCAATAACAACAATCAAAACAATAGTAAAAATAAATGATATCAAAAAAGAGGGCGAATATGATATAGAACTTATTTAATATTTAAATATTAAATATATCTATTTTTAATATTAAAAAAAGAAAATTAAATAATTAACTAACTTTATATGTAAAAATTAAGATTAAAAAAAAAGAAAGTTAAATAATTATTGAAATAATTAACTAACCTTATATGTAAATTTATCCACTAATTCTTTGTTTCCATTGTCGTTTTTATAGACGAATATTTTCAGATATTTAAGTTGGAAATCATCATAGCCTTTCTTAGAGAAGACAACATTGGCATTCGTTATTGTATTTGCAGGTGTGTCATTAGATAAAATCACATTTGATTCATTGGTACCAAAGAAATTACCTACATTATCCAACAACTGATTATTGGAGTCATAACCATAAACCTCTATTGTGGTATCCGCCAAATCTTCTTTTGTAGTAAACTCCACATTATAAACTTTAGCAGACCCGGTATAGGTATCTGCAACAAAACTTTGATAATCCGTCTGTGTTACTGAATTGATCTGGATTTCATCAGATTTAAATAGATATGGAACATCTTCAGGACTTCCCGCCATCACTACAACGGTAGTAACAGATACAATTAAGATCAATACCACAAGCAGTCCTGCAATCAAATGTTTTTTGTGTTTCTCATTAATGTTTTCCTGATATACATCGTCAGAGTAATCTTTGTTAAAGTGTTTATCAAAGAGTTGATTAGAGTAATTGTCTTTTAATGATGAATCACTGCTATTTCTATTAAATTCTTCCATGTTAAATTGGTATCCACATCTTTTACAATATTTAGAATTTATTGGATTCTTTTCACCACAATTAACACAGTACTTAAATCTTTCCCCCATATTAACCTCCAACAAAATATTAAACCATTTAATTGAAATTATATTATAAATTTTTCAAAACCGTTGAATAATGGTTCTACAAAAAGTCATCAAATTTAAAAATAATTATACAATTAACATTTTCAATATAAAAATACATTTTTCAAGATTATTTAAAAAACATATATTAAATTAGTTGAAAATCTTATAAATAATTTACTGAAATAGAAAATAAAATAGTTGAAATTTTATAAAAATTGAAAAAATTATTTAAATTCAATCAAAACAGAATAAAATAGAATAGATAATTAATTTAATAATTCTAAAGGATTAAGAAATATATTTATTTATTATTCAACCTATTTTAATCAGATAAAGACCAAATTAACCAAATATAAATTTTATAAAGGTTATAATTAAAAAAAGCCAGATATTCATAGAATAGAATATTGATAAAAAAAGATAGTAAAGATTAATACATTAAAAATGTATTAAAGAAAAATATTGATTTTACAACTACACGTTTAGCTAAAAAAAACATGTCTATTCCACAGTCACACATTTAGCTAAGTTCTTAGGTTTATCAGGATCTGAGCCCCTTTCCAATGCTATGTAATATGAGATTAGTTGAAGTGGAATTACATATACAAGTGGAGCTATGATATCCTCAACATCACCATCAATTAGGAAAACATCGTCTGCCTTATTTGAAAGTGAGTCATCACCTTTGGCACCAATAGCTATAACATCTGCACCCCTTGATTTAACCTCTTCAAGATTGCTCATGGTTTTTCTGTAGTTATCACCAGGCGGTAAAATTACAACTACAGGAATACCCTCGTCAATCAATGCCAGAGGTCCATGTTTAAGTTCACCTGCAGCATAACCCTCACCATGGATATAGGTAATCTCTTTAAGTTTAAGTGCCCCTTCAAGAGCTGTTGGATAAGCAAATCCCCTTCCAATATAGAAGAAATCATCAGCATATTTGTATTTCTTGGACATTTCTTCTAAAGACTCCGCATCCTCCAGTACCTCATCAATATATTTTGGAACCATTTCCAGTTTTTCTAGAAGTTCATCGTTTTCTGCCAAAAGTCCTGCAAATAAATATATTGAGATTAACTGTGATATATAGGTTTTAGTAGCGGCCACACCTATCTCAGGACCTGCCTGTGTTTGAATCACATATTGAGCCCTACGTGTAGCAGATGAACCTGCAACATTTACAATGGCCAATGTTTTACTTGTTTTATTGGCAATATCCAAAGCCTTCAATGTATCTGCAGTTTCACCTGACTGTGAAATAAATACAACCAGAGTGTTCTCATTTAAAGTGTTTGCAGAGTATTTAAACTCTGATGCAAGAATCACATCAGTCGGTATATTCGCAAGGGTTTCGATTAAGTATTTACCGGTAAGGGAGGCATGGTAGGATGTTCCACAGGCAACAAACACAATTCTATTTATATCATCCTTGATCTCATCTACAATGGCCTTAATATTGTCCTTTTCTGTCAAGGTATTTTTAACGGCTGAACTCTCCTCATTGATTTCCTTAATCATGAAGTAATCATAACCCTCTTTTTCAGCCATTTCAGGAGTCCAGTTAATAGTCTCGATTTCCTTATCTAAAATGTTCCCCTCTGTATCCTTAACTGTTACTCCATCCATTGTTAAGGTAACAATTTCCCCTTCTACAGGATAAATGATATTATTGGTATATTTTAAAATAGCTGGGGAATCACTTGCAACAAAGAATTCGTTTTTACCTACACCTACAATTAAGGGACTGTCCTTTCTGGTTGCAACTACCTTATTTGGTTCATCAATTGAAATAGCTGCAATAGCATAAGCCCCAACCATTTTATCAATAGTTTTTACCATGGCTCCTTCAAGGTTTGAACCTTCATCCATGAATTTTCTAAGCAGATGAGGAATTACCTCAGTATCGGTATCTGATTTGAAAGTATGGCCCTCTTTGATTAGCTCTTCCTTAAGCTCAGCATAATTCTCAATGATTCCATTATGTACAACTGCTATTGTACCGTCCTCATCAGTATGTGGATGAGCATTTACACGGTTTGGATCCCCATGGGTTGCCCAACGTACATGTGCAATACCGCATTGACCTTCCATATCTCCTAAATCAAGATTAGTGTTAACATCAATAATTTTACCCTTATCCTTTTTAACATAAATTTTATTGTCTTCTGTAGCAATACCTACTGAATCATATCCCCTGTATTCAAGTTTAGATATACAATCTAGTAAAATTGGTGCTGCTTTTTTATCTCTTAAAACACAACCTACTATACCACACATAATCTATAACTCCATTAAATAAATAATCATAAAGTTTCCATCATGAATTTATATTGTAAATAAATCCTATTAATAAATCTAAATTTAAAAATTTCCATTTTATCTAAGAAACTCTTAAAAAAATCAATCCATATACATTCATTTAATTTAAATTCAATTTAATTCCACAGTTATCTATAAGATTGATTTTTATCTTTTAAGATTCCAAATGTACTTACTGTTATATTTGTTGTTTATAATTTATATATTAAAATTTAAACCTAATCTTTTAAAAAAATTTCTTATTTTGTAATAATTAAGTTGTAATACTATTTAAATATTAAGTATATCTGAAAATAAAAAAGATTTTATTAAAAATACCTGTATTTTATATAGGCGAATTGTTTTAAACTTATACCTTAATTAAATATTGCTTTTAAGTTGAGATTAAAAAAAATAGTCGTTTATCGTTGAATCTTTAACAACACTAAAAGTTTTAAAGACCCTTATGTTAAAAGTATCTAAAACCTTTAAAATGTTAATTTAAAAATCATATTTACTAAAATTAGATAGTTTCCATATTTAATTAATAAAATGAGATTAACAAAAAAATAATATATAAAACAATGAAAAAATGTTTAAAATTAATTGAAATTATTAGTTCTCTTCTTTGGATGCATCCCAAGGTTGATTTCTAATTATACTGTGCATATCTATAGTATCATCATCAATAAACTCTAATTCCAGTTTACCATCTTTAACATTCCATATAACAAAATTGTCTTGTTTAATACCTAATTCTTCCCTATATTTTAAAGGAATTGTTAACCTAAATCCATTTTCAATCTTGGTTTTCATGTTACCACCTATAATTTCTAGTCATATTATAATCTAATTTTATCTCATATAAAAATTAATCTAATTTTATTTAATGTAGAAATTAGTTTTCATAAAAGATTATTGATGGTCAATAACAAAATATATAATTAATAATAAAATCATAAATAAGAATATTGTATATTTATTTAAAATTAATAATTTTCTTTAAATATTTTCAAATTATTAGAGGATTAAAATGATTGAAAAGACTGAACTAATGTATGAAGGAAAAGCTAAAAGCGTTTATGAAACTAATGAAGCTGATAAAGTTATTGTTGAATTCCGTGACGACATGACTGCTGGTGACGGTGCAAGAAAAGAGACCATGGATAAAAAGGGTTATTACAATTCAATAATTACCGCTAAAATCTTTGAAGTGCTTGCCGACAATGGCATTGATACCCAATTAATAGAGCTTCAAAAACCTAAGACCTTAGTTGTTAAAAAACTTGACATGATTCCTCTTGAAGTCATTGTACGTAATATAGCAACTGGAAGTTTAGTCAGGACATTTCCTTTTGAGGATAAGACTCCACTAAACCCACCTATTGTACAAACCGATTATAAAAGTGACGAGTTCCATGATCCTGCCATAAACGATTCCATTTCCAAAGCACTTGGTCTTGCAAGTCAGGAGGAACTTGATTTCATTAAGGAAACCGCACTTAAAATCAATGACATAATGAAGGACATGTTTAAAAAAGTTGGCATTATCTTAGTTGACTTTAAAATTGAATTTGGTAAGGATTCCGAAGGTAAAATCGTTCTTGGTGATGAGATTAGTCCAGATAGTTGTAGATTATGGGACGCAGATACCATGGACATGTTAGATAAAGAATTATTCAGAAAAGGCCAAGACGATAAAGTCATGAGCGCTTATGAAGAGGTCTTCAATAGATTAATTACTGACGAGGACAAAGCTAAGTGGAATTTATAGACTTGTTGTTAGTTAAACTATTTAATATAAAATTTGTAATTCTAGATTATCCCAATAAAAATATATTATGAGTGATTTAAATGAAATATGATATAGAAGTAACAATATATCTTAAAGAAGGAATGTTGAATCCCGAGGCAAAAACTATTGAAAACTCACTTTCCCTACTTGGTTATAATGTATCAGACACCAAAACCAAAAGCATCATTACTTTCCAGATGGAAGGGGAAAACACTGAGGAGGTAAAATCCGAAGTGGATGATATGTGTCAGAGATTGCTTTGTAACCCTGTAATCCATAATTACAAAATCCTTGTTTTCCCGGAAAGTGTAGACTGCGGACTTAAAGAATAAATACGGGGGATAACATGAGAATAGGAGTAATAAGATTTCCAGGAACAAACTGTGATAGGGATGTCCATCATGCATTGGAACTTGCTGGTGCAGAGGCCGATTACGTTTGGTGGAAGGATGAGGATCTAACTGACTATGACGGTATTGTCATTCCAGGGGGATTTTCATATGGAGATTACTTACGTGCAGGAGCAATAGCTTCAATCACACCTGTAATTGACGGAGTAAAAGCATTAGTTAAAGAGGAAAAACCAGTACTTGGAATATGTAATGGTGCCCAAATCCTAGGAGAAATAGGACTTGTTCCAGGGGTTTTCATCACAAACGAATATCCCAAATTTAATTGTCAGTCAATAGAGCTTAAGGTCAAGACCACACGCAGTCCGTTTACATCATACTACAAGAAGGATGAGGTGGTTCAAATACCAATAGCCCATGCAGAAGGAAGATTCTATACAGAGGATGTTGAGCTTTTACATGATCAGGACCAAATATTGTTCCAGTTTAATGATGAAAATCCAAACGGATCCATTGAAAAAATCACAGGCGTATGTGATGAATCTGGACTTGTCTGTGCAATGATGCCTCACCCTGAAAGGGCATGCGAGAAAATTTTAGGTTCAGACGACGGACTTAAAGTATTTAAAGGTATGATTGACAATAGCTGATCCTTAAAAAGATAAAGGACAATAAAAAAAATAAAATTCCAACTATTTAAAGAAAAAAATGTGATAAAATGGTAGTGTATTTAGTAGGTGCAGGACCTGGAGATGCAGATTTAATAACCGTAAAAGCTGTAAAAATACTTAAAAAAGCTGATGTAGTTTTATATGACTATTTATCAAATGATGAAATATTAAATTATGCTCCGGATACTGCTAAGAAAATATATGTAGGTAAAAAAGCAGGTTCCCACTATAAAAAACAGGATGAGATCAACGAGCTTATCGTTAAGGAGGCTCAGGACAGATCCAATAACAAGGAAGGTAAGGACCCCGTTGTGGTACGTCTTAAAGGTGGAGATCCTTTTGTGTTCGGACGTGGGGGAGAGGAAATCCTCGAACTTGCAAAAGCTGGAATTGATTTTGAAGTTATTCCAGGGGTTACCTCAGCAGTAGGTGCACCTACATCACTTGGATTACCAATAACACACAGGGCAGTTGCAACGTCATTTACAGTTGTTACTGGTCATGAAGACCCAACAAAACCAGACAAACAGGTCAAATGGGATTTTACAGCAGATACCTTAATCATCCTAATGGGAATCGGAAACATTAAAGAAAATACACAGGAAATCATGAAATATCGTGACGGTAAAACACCTGCATGTGTCATAGAAAGCGGAACACTTCCCAATGAAAGGGTAATATTTGGAACACTTGACAATATTGCAGATAAAAATATAAATACACCTGCGATTTTAATAATTGGAAATGTCATTGATGTGTTTAAGGATTTAGATTACCTAAAAGCTAAAGAATAAATAATAAGAGGGATATTATTTTTGGACTAAACCTACCTTTTCATCTGTACCAGCCTGCAGCAATAATAATTGGAATTATTGCAATATACTATGCCCATAGAAAATATAAAAATCATGAAATCCACTTGGGACTAATAGTGTTGTGGGACATATTCTTTATTCTAATGATTGTTGTATCATTTTTAGGTGATTTTACAACATTCATGAGTAATTACATAGGTTTTAGACGTGGTCTTGATTTGATATTCTCAGCCGCTTTAGCTATACTTCTATACTTTAGTTTCAAAACAGCTCAAAAAGTAGAGGAGCTGAATGACAATATCTATAAATTAAACAGTATTATTGATAAGAACAATAAGAAAGAATAAACAGCATTTAAAAGTTTTAAAGTTTTTCAATTTAAAAAACTTCTATTTTTCTTATTTTAAAAGTAATTTCTATAGTTAAAAACTTCTATTTTTCCAATAATGTTTTTTACATAAAATTCATAATTTAATTTAGTAAAAAAAATATTTATATTAAAAAAATAATTTCCAACATTTCCTATTTTTAAAGATAAACTTTTTACCTTAATAACTTAAAAAAAATCCAATTTCTATTATTTTAAACAACATATCTTTATATGAAAGGTTTATAGTTTTCCTAATTTAAAAAAATAAACTTTTCAATTTTATACATAAAAGAAAAGATAATACTTAAAATAAATTTAATTTAAAAAAAATAGCTAATAATGAGGAATTATTGTTCCTCACTTGATTTATGGAAGAATTTCTTAATTCTAAATGATATATATTGAGTTCCACCACGTACATTACGTTTAAATTCTTCCCATGTGAGATTTGCAAGAAATGTTTTAACAATATATGTAAATGAGAAATAATATTTGCTCATCAGGTTATCCCTAATTTTTTCAATCTCCTCATGACTTGCATAGGGATAGTCAACCAAACAATTAAGATAGCCCTCATCATTCAACCAATGGGAATAGTCCTCGGTTATGAGATAATCATTGTCCCGTGCCCAATTATAGAATTCCGTACCTGGGAAAGGCACCGCCTGCTGGAAGAAACACATGTCAGGATAAACCTCCTTTGCAAATTCATAGGTTTGATTAATGGTTTCAAGATTATCCCCTGTAAGACCAATCATAAAGCATCCGAATACTTTAATATCCAAATCACGAGCATATCTGGCAAAGTTACGTGACTGTTCAAGAGTAATTCCTTTTTTAGTCTTATCAAGCACTTCCTGGTTACCTGATTCATAACCGCATACAAGTAACCTACAGCCTGCCCCCTTCATTTTGGCCATCGTTTCATAGTCAAGATCCACCCTTGTATTGCAAGACCATATTGGTTTAAGACCCCTTTCTATAATCTCATCACATACTTCCATTACACGTTTCTTGTTTACTGTGAAAGTATCATCCTCAATAAATATTTCCTTGATTTAAGGCATGTCAGTTAGGATATACTCGATTTCATCCACCAGATCTTTAACGGATCTTAAACGATACAATCTTCCACCCATTGTTGATGGATAGGAACAGAAGTTACATTTATTTGGGCAGCCTCTACTTGATACAATCTGTATCATAGGTTTCTGTGCAAATGCATATGCATAATCGTTACAATCCAGGAATTCCTGATAGACCTTAGATACCCAAGGAAGCTTATCCAAATCAACTAAAGGTCTGTCAATGTTATGGACAATCTTACCGTCCTCATCCCTATAGGAGATTCCCTCAATATCTTTAAGTTGACCGTAGTCTACAATTGAATCCCCACCTGCCTTTACAATCTCAGGTACGGTAAAATCGTATTCCTGACGAACGACAATATCTACCCCGTAGCATTTGTTTAGAACATCCTCCGGCAGAATTGTAGGATGTGTTCCACCACAGATAATTTTAATATTGGGAAAACTGTCTTTAATCCTGTTTAGGGTGTTATAATCATAGCTACATGTAGGTGTAGTTGTCTCACACATAATATAATCTGGATTGTATGAGGATATTTCATTTAAGGTATCCTCTAATGTAAAGTTTTTCGTAATACAATCAACTAATTTAACGTCAATTCCATAATCCTCACATACTCCAACACAGTAAGCAAGCCAATAGGGATAATATAAAGTACCTGATTTTGTCTTCTCTGGCCAACGACTTGCCCTACTAATATTGAATTCATATGGTAAATTCAAAAATAATACTTTCATGATTTTCTACACCTATTAAAAATAAATATGATCTCTACCCTACTTCCTAAAAATATAACAATAAATGGTATTTATCTTATAATATTTAAGTTTTATAAAGAGGATACTTAATGTTTAAAAAGTCAATAGAAAAATCATAAAAATCAATATATTCTAAGAACATCTATTGGAAATCCTATAGGATTATATAAAAAAATATCAGATAATTAGAAAGTATTTATACAAAAAATAAAAAAGATAATAATGATTAATAATTAAAATCAAAAAATGATAATATGGAAAATAGAGTGATTGAGAAGAATGGAGATAGTATTTCACCTCTTGGGTTTGGAGCTATGAGACTTTCATTAAACGGAAGGGAATATGGGGAATCTAGACGATTATTAAGAATTGGAATCAACAATGGTATAAATTTTATTGATACCGCATATGTTTACTCCAATGGAAACAATGAAAAGCTCATTGCAGATGCCCTAAAAGACGGTTACAGGGAAAAAGTGAAAATATCCACAAAGATACCTGCATTCAATATTAAAAGAAGGGAGGAAATGGAACCTTACCTCAACAAACAATTAAAAACTTTAGGTATGGATTACATTGACTATTACTTCCTGCATAATGTTAACCTAAAAATTATGGAAAGACTCTCAGATATCGGGGTATTTGAATTCTTGGATAAAGCAAAAAAGGAAGGTAAAATAAGAAACGCAGGCTTTTCATACCATGGAGAGATCAAGGACTTTAAGAAAGTAGTTGATATGTATGATTGGGACATGTGTCTAATACAATTCAACTATTATGATGACGGCATTCAGATGGATATGGATTGCATTGAATATGCACACTCTAAAAAGATGGGAATATTTGTAATGGAACCTTTAAAAGGAGGAATCCTTGCAGGAGATATGCCAGAGAAAGTTGAAAAGGAATTCAGAAAAGTTAACCCTAAAAAAACCAATGCGGAATGGGCTTTATCCTGGGTATTAAACCATCCGGAGATTACATGCGTTCTATCCGGAATGACAGATATAGAACAGTTAAGGGAAAACATAAGGATTGCAAAGGAAGTGAAACCTAATTCGTTAAGTGATGAGGAGCTTAAAACAATTAAGCATGCAAGAAACATGATGAAGAAATCCCTTAAAATCAACTGTGCAACCTGTGGTTACTGCATGCCTTGTCCAGAAGGAGTAAACATCCCCAAATGTTTCGATCTATATAATGAAAAATTCCTATTCAATAAAAAAGATCTTAAAGCAAGAACACAATATCTCACACAGTTAGGCGGTGCGCTTGATGGCAATTCCCAGAATGCCGGAAAATGTAGTCAATGTAATAAATGTGTAAGGTTATGTACCCAACATCTTAACATTCCGGAGGAACTTAAAAAGGTCAAATCCGAGTTTGAATATCCTGGATTTAACATTGTAAACGGTATCGGCAAATATGTTGTACTGCCAGTAGCCAATAGAATCTTTGATATGAGAAATAAACTTTAACCTAAGTTATTTTATTATTTTTTATAATATTATATTTTAAATACTGAAAACCTGTTTTAAACAATTAAGCCTTATTTATACAAACAATATTATACATTTTAAATATTGAATACTGAAAAACCTGTTTTTAACAACTAAGTTTTATTTATGCAGACAATATTATATATTTAATATATTGATTATTGGAGGATCTGCTTTTAACAATTAAGTATTATGATTTCTAAAAAAGTTAAACAAAAATTAAATAAATTATGAAATACTTAAAAATAAATAATAGTATGGAGGATAATACTATGGATATTCTTATGATTATTATTCTTGTTATAATTGTAATCCTGATTATTGGAATAATTCTAATTTACAATGGTCTTGTTAATGCAAGAAACAAAGTGAAAAATAGTTGGGCGCAAATCGAGGTCCAACTTAACAGGCGTGCGGACTTAATTCCAAACCTTGTAGAAACTGTAAAAGGTTATGCAAGTCATGAAAAGGAAGTATTTGAAAAGGTGACCGCTGCAAGATCTGGTCTTTTACATGCTCAAGGAGTGGAAGAGGTTGCAGAAGCAAACAATATGTTAACCGATACATTAAGAACTTTATTTGCCGTATCAGAAAACTATCCTGATTTAAAGGCCAATGAGAATTTCATTAATTTACAGAATCAACTTAAAGATACGGAGGACAAGATTGCATATGCAAGACAGTTCTATAATGATACTGTATTAATGTATAACAATAAATGTGAAACATTCCCAAGTAACATATTTGCGAATATATTCAACTTTAAAGAAGCTGATTTCTTTAAAGGAGCACCAGGTTCAGAACAGGTACCAAAAGTTGAATTCTAAACAAAACTCTTATTTTTATTTTTTTACTATTTTTAAAAGAGAATAATTATTGATTTTAATCCAAAAGGTGAGATATTATGGATAAGAAGATAGTTGGAATACTGATTATTTTAACTATTGCTTTAGCTCTGATTCCTACCATCACAGCAGATGATGATAGATCCTACGACATTACACGGGGAATCGTTAATCTGACTGTAGACTCTAACGGTAACCTGCAGGTTTTAGAAACATATACCTATGATTTTAAAGGAACATTTCATGGAGTTAATCGTGAAATACCCGTTAAAGATGGAGAAGGTCTAACAAATTATAGCGTCACGACAGATGGAGCCTATAACAGTGTTTCTGTATCTAATGAAGATAACTATAAAGAGTTTACCGTCAACCTATATAAGGATCCCGCAAAAACACAGGCAATCTCAGACTGTGAGGTGAATGTGACCTATAACTACACAATGAAAAACACCGTTAAAATATATAATGATGTTGGCGAAGTCCAATATAAGGTCTGGGGAGGTGAATGGGACCAGGGCATTAGTAATTTTACAGCATGCCTAAACGTTCCCTCAAGAAATGGAGTTGAATACTGGATCAATCCGAAAAACTTTGATGGAACAAGCAAATGGACCCAAAACACCTTACAATTACATACAGACTATAGGGAAAGTGATGAATACATTGAACTTAGAGCAGCAATTCCAAGAAGTGAATTTAATCCAAACCCTACAGACGGAAACATAATCAATAAGAATGGTCTTGATGAGATTAAAAAGATACAGTCCGAGTATAATACAAAATACGATATCGCAAATATGGGATGCGTTTCTACCATAATCCTAGAATTCATATACATTGTATCTGTTGTAGGAATATACCTAAAATATGGTAGGGAACCTAAAATAGAGTATAATGGAATCTATGAAAGGGAACCTCCTACAGATGACAGTCCAACATTTATCAATGCAATGATACCAGACAGATTTAAAAATGTGGGAGATTTAAATGACAATGGATTTAAAGCCTGCATAATGGAACTAATAAATGACGGTTATCTAAAAATTGTAAATAGGGACAATATAACAGAAAATAAAAGTAACAATATTAGATTAGAAGTTACGGACAAAGACCAATCCAATTTAGAATTCTACCAGAAACATGCGATAAACATCCTTAAAGGTTTTATGTATAATGGTGTAATCGACTTTAAAATGATGGAAAATGATTTGAAAAACGAGGAAAATGCAGAAAGATTCAATAACGTATACAGAGCCTGGAAAACCAGTTTTATCTCTAGAAATATACCTGAAAGCATAAAAAGGGAATACTTTGATGATACCGGATCAGTCTATATAATGATTTTATCCCTAATCATCTTAGTAACCGGTATCATATTAGGATACTTCTTGTTTGGAACAAATGTGGAACTAGAGTCTATAGGATTTGTAGGTTCAATCGCATTAATAGCATCAGGTATTATTGGACTACTATTACCCTCAACATTTGGTGGAAGATGGAGTAAGGAGGGAAAGGAATTTGAAATGAAATGGTTAAACTTTAAGAAATATCTTAATGACTACTCATTAATAAAAGAATATCCTCCAGAGTCCATTGAAATATGGAACAAATATTTAATATATGCAACTGCACTTGGAGTTGCTAAAACTGTTGAAAAAGCAATGAACAGCATTGCATACAATAACATCACAGACAGCTATTATTACAACAATGATGTATTCATGTTTAGTTACTTTGGTGGAATGAATGCATTAGAATCTGCAATAACAACCGGAATAAACACCATTAATACCTACGATATTGGGGATATTGGAGGGGGATCTGGTGGTGGAGGTGGAGGAGCTTTCTAGCTTCCAAACTTCTTTAATCTCCATATCTTTATTTTAACATGTTTTCAAATAAAACATGCCTATTTTTAAAACAATAAATGAAGACTACTTCTATAATGATTCTAAAGACCTAATCCATCCTAAGTAAATGAAAGCCATAAACCTTAAAAAACTATTTTTAACAATGAATTCTTTCATACAACCACAATCTAACCATTAAAAAATCTATAAAAAAAACTATAAACCTTAAAAATAATTTAAAATCTGTTTTTAACAATGAATTATTTTATATAAGCAGATGCTAATCATTAAAAAATAAAAAAACCACAACAATTTAAAATCTATTTAAAAACTGTTTTTAAACTAATATTACCATATTCTCAATGAAACCATTTAAATTAAAAAAAAATATAGAGTAAATTAATTTCATGATTTAAAAATATTATTTCTAAAAATAATAAAAATTAAAAAAATAAAATTATTCTTTTATAAAAAAATAAATTAAAAAAGTTAAAAAGGACAATTAGAAAATTGAAAAAAAACTTGTATTTAAAATATCTTAAAAAATCCAAAACCCGATTTAAAAAAAACTTATAAAAAGGATTTATTCAAATATCCTAAAAAATCCAAAAACAATTCAAAAATTGAAAAAATGATTAAACCTATAATAAAATAGCAAAGATAATTATAAAAAATGCTTAAATATTAAAATAGAACTTATAAATATCTTATTTAATAAAAAAAAAATAAAAAGTAAGAAATAATTATAAATAAACTAACTATTTTTCATTGTACCATCCAAATAGGATTCGTAACCTTTGAAATCCATTAAACCATGACCGGAGAAATTAACTACAATCGTCCTCTCCTCACCAGTTTCTTTACATTTTTTAGCCTCATCAATTGCTACTTTAACCGCATGATCAGTTTCAGGTGCTGGAATTACACCTTCACATTTAGCAAATAATTTTCCTGCAGCAAAAACATCTGTTTGATGAGCAGTTACAGGAGTAATATAACCTTCATGTGTAAGTAATGAGACCTGAGAGTTCATTCCATGATATCTAAGTCCACCAGCATGTACTGCAGGTGCAATAAAATCATGCCCTAATGTATACATCTTTAGAAGTGGAGTAAAACCAACATTATCTCCAAAATCATAATCATATCTACCTTCTGTTAAAGTAGGACATGCAGAAGGTTCCACCGCTAAAAATTCACAATCAGTATTTCCCTTAATTTTTTCTCTTAAAAATGGAAACATAGCTCCACCAAAGTTACTTCCTCCACCAACACATCCAATCATAACGTCTGGTTCTTCCTCAGCGATTTCCAATTGTTTTTCAATTTCTTGACCAATTACGGTTTGATGTAATACTACATGATTTAATACACTGCCCAAGGTATATTTAGTTTTGTCATCAGCCAATGCCTCTTCAACTGCTTCTGAAATAGCTATTCCTAAAGACCCCGGAGTATCTGGCATTTCATCTAAGATTTTTCTTCCTACTTCTGTTCTACTACTTGGTGATGCAAATACATTTCCATCGTACATTCTCATAATAGTTTTTCTAAAGGGTTTCTGATCATAGGAAACTCTCACCATATAAACATTAGCCTCCAGACCCATTAATGAAGCTGCAAGAGATAATGCTGTTCCCCATTGACCTGCACCAGTTTCAGTAGTTAATTTTTCAATGCCCTCCTTTTTTGCAAAATATGCCTGTGCAATTGCACTATTTAATTTGTGACTTCCCGTTGGAGAGGTATCTTCCCTTTTATAATAGATTTTTGCAGGAGTATTCAATTTTCTCTCAAGACCTACTGCTCTAGTTAATGGTGTAGGTCTTCCTAATCTTTGATATAATTCACGTACCTCTTTTGGTATCTTAATATATCTTTCTTTAGAGAATTCTTGATTAAGACACTCACCTACAAATATATCAGGTAATGTGCCGATTTGATCTTTACCTTCACTATTTTTAGGTGAAGGTAATTCCACAGGCAAATCTGCATTAATATTATACCAATTTTTTGCTACTTCATCACTAGGTAAATCGATTTTATAATCCATGGTATCTCCTTCTAATACTTTATAATCTTAAATTTAATTTTTTTAAAAAAAGTACTATAATGTATTTTTTAGTACATTAAATATTTTAAATGATGTTATATTTAAATCTTTACTGTACATTTTTGTACATTAAACTCTTTAAAAATAAAATAAACCTTGAAATCCATAATAGGTATTAAAAAAGTCCATGATTAAGTAATTAATAAAAAATAAATTTAATGAAATACAGAATTAGTTTAGTATAAAAGACTAGAGTTATACCTTAATATAAAAATAATATTCAAGATCAATACAAAAGAATTATGATTATATTTTAATAATTAAGATTAAATCAGATGAGGAATTTTATGAGCAATAAGAAAATAGTAGCTTTAACACGTCCTATAAGCAGATCAAAAGAGGCTAAAAAATTAGTAGAGTCATATGGTGGAGAGGCTCTAATAGTACCTACATTAGAGTTAGAACTTCTAAATTCACCATCACTTAAAAAATTTATGGAAGAGATCGATGATTTGGATTGGTTAATATTTACATCAGTCTCATCACTGGATTCAATATATAAATATTACCCGGATTTTAATGAAAAATTAAATGACAATTGTAAAACAGCAGTTATCGGCCATAAAACGGCTGAGGTTGCGGAAAAATATGGTCTCAGAGTAGACCTTATACCTAAGGATTATACCGCCGAGGGATTACTTGAAAGCTTTAATGATATAGACATTAAAGGACTAAAAATTGGCATTCCAAGAACCTATTCCGCAAGGAAAGTACTTCCCGAAGAGCTTAAAAATCGTGGAGCCAATGTGATTCTTGCTGAAAGTTATAGATCCACCATACCCCATGATAAAAGTAAAATAAAAGGGTTAATCAATAAAATATTAAATAAGGAGATTGATGCGATTACATTTACAAGTCCTTTAACTGTTAGAAATTTATTTAAAGTTGCAGAAGACAATATCAAGGACCAACTATCCAAATCATTATCTGAGAACATAATCACAGTATCCATTGGACCTATTACCGCACAGGCCTTAGACGAATTCAATGTTAAATATATCTATCCTGAAAGGTATACTGTAAAGGATATGATTGACTTATTATTCGACAAGTTTAACAACAAAGAAAATTGATTTAGGAAAATAAATGAGATAGATTATGTCATACAAGATTAGTATAATTGTACCTGTTTACAATGGGGATAAAACACTGGAAAATGCACTGGACTCCATTATAAATCAGACAATAGGTGTTAAAAATCTGCAGGTTATAATCGTCGATGATAAATCTACCGACAACAGTAGAATTATAATTGACGAATACTGTCAAAGATATGAAAGTTTTGAGGCCATATACCTTAAACGCAATATTGGTGGAGCCTATGGACCAAAGAACATAGGACTCAAACATGTCAAAGCACCTTATATTATGTTTTTAGATTCAGATGATAGTTTTGAGAGGGATGCATGTAGAATACTTTATAATAAAATCACCCACAGTAATGCCCAGATTGTATATGGAAGATATAAACGTATCTATACCGATGTCAATTTAATGACAAAAGAAAACCGTGCAGACAACTATATAAGCCCTAATCTGGAACTTGTCCAAAAATCCCACTCAGCATTCAAGGACAGTCTTAGTGAATATAATGATGATATTCTGGATAATATCACACTTACAGGGATTATGGGAAGTCTTTGGAGGAATATCTTTGGAAGGATATTCTATGGAAGAACCATTAAGAATCCGGAAACAGAAGACGGAGTATTTGATGAGATTTACATTAAAAGATTAGAGGACAATATTGACATACTTAAATCACTTCCATCATTCTGGACCAAAATATATGATGCAGATTTAATTTTATCAAACAATATTAGGTTTCCGGAGGTGATTTCTGCAGAGGATTTGAATTTCATAATGGAGGCCTATTTTAAAGCCGATGGTATAATATTTTTAAACAATACATTTATCTATAATTATTATATGAGAGATTCTGATGATGACAAATCCATTACAAAAGATATAAGTTATAGATTGGTCTATGATTCCCTATTAGGTTACGCCAAATGTTCAAACTTATGTAATAAACATGGATTCGAGAATACAGAAATAATTCTAAACCCATTTTTACTTAATTGGATCAGTTTATATAAAAGAGCAGATTTAGACAACAGCCAAAAGATTAAACTTCTAAGAGAGTTTGAAATATTTAGAAGCCATTATAATTGTAAATGGAAAGGAAACCTTTTATGTTCCATTATTATAAAAATGATTAACAGATCCATTCAAAAAAAGAGAAGATATAATAAGCGTGGAAATAAAAGAAAATCAGAAAGATATAAACGATATGAAATTGATTATGAAAATTAATAAATTATAAAACTTTAATATTTATAAAAAAGAAATATCTTATTAATTATGAAATTAAAATAGATTATCTCAAATAAGAAATATGTCTTGGATTAAAATAGCTAGTCTAAGGATAAGAAGATAATCATTATAAAAACTATAATAATTAAATTTAATAAAATATCCAAAACTTAATTGAAAATTAAGACCATATCAAATCTAAGAAGACATTGAAAGATGGAAAGATGATTTGATAATTAAATTTATTAATGTAGTTAGTTAAAAACTTTTAAGATTAAGGTTAAAACTTTAACTAATCTTAAAAACCTGTTTTAAATTAAATTATATATTATTGTTAGTTAATTTAATCATATTTAAATAATTAGGAGCTATACTATGAAAAATGAATTCACTGTAATATGGCCAGTATATATAGATTCTAATAGAACAATTTCCGAAGGTCGTAAAATAGCTAAAGATGAGTCTGTGGATGATCCTTCACTTAAAGAAATCAGAAAAGCTTGTTATAAACTACACCTACAGCCAGCAATTGAAAAATATAAAAGTTATCCCGGTTCATGGTATGAACATTCCGGAAGGGTAACTGTAAAAACAGATATGAAAAAAAATGAACTTTTAAGGGCTGTAGCAAGTAAAATAAATAATGAAATACGAAAATATTAGATTAAGGTTAAAAAATGAGTATAGAATTGGAAGAAACAATTGAAGAGTTACCTACCCAAATGAAACAATTATACAAGGAAGCTAAAGAGATTATTCTTAATAATGAAGATATTAAAATTTACAGCCATAATGATTGTGATGGAATATCTTCAGGAGCAATTCTTTCAATAATTATGGATAGACTAGGTAAAGATTATGAGATAGAGTTTGTTTCTCTTGATAAACTAGAAGATTTACCATTAACCCATAAACTTACCATTTTCTCAGATCTAGGTTCCGGACAACCTGTTGAAAAATATGCAACTGAAGACTCCGAAATCATAATATTAGACCATCACCCTCCACTTAGGGATTTAAACTACAGGGATACAAAAGACTTTAAATTCCTTGAGATAAATCCGATGCATTTTGGAATTAATGGTTCATATTATATTTGTGGTGGAGGATTATGTTATTATCTTGCTAAAGAATTCGGATATGATGATTTAAGTTGGATTGGAGTTCTATCCGCTGTAGGAGATATGCAAAATACCCATACCGGTAAAATGGAAGGCCTTAATAAGCTCATATTAAATGATGCGATAAAGGGAGGATATGTAAAAAAGATAGGTGACTTATCTATTTATGGTCGGGAAACAAGACCCCTATTTGTAGCGTTGTCCTATTTCTCAGACGTGACCTTGCCAATTACAAACAGTAAGACAGAATGTATTGCATTGTTAAATGAATTAAATATACCTAAAACAACAGATAATCATTATACAACCTTAAGTGACCTTACAAAACCAGAAAAAAGCAGACTATTCTCCGCACTTGTTAAAATGTTATCCAGGGAAGTTCCTGGAAAATATGTTGAATATATTCCAAAACTTGTAGCTGCAGATAGTTATGAATTCCTACAGGAAGCAGATCATACATTTCTACGTGATGCGTCAGAATTTTCAACCGCAATGAATGCATGTGCAAGAAATAAGGAGGAAATGGTCGCACTTAAAATATTGAAAGGCAATAGGTCAGATGCATTAGATGAACTTGAATATATCTCAAGAAACCATAGAAGATACTTAGCCTTAAAGATTCAGGAAGTCCAAGAGTCACATGCCATTGTTGAGATGAATAACATTCAATACTTTGACGGTAGTGGAATTAAAAGTGAGGTAGTTGGAACCATAACCGGAATGGTATTGTCTTACGGAAATTGGAGAAAACCGATTATAGGATTTACACAGGTAAGTGAAGACAACGATGATTTAAAAATCTCACTTAGATGTTCAAGGCTACTGGCATATGATGGAGTTCATTTTGGAAACATTATCCGTGAGGTTGCACAGGATTTAGGTGGTAACGGTGGAGGACATGCTGTGGCATGTGGTGCATACATTCCAAAAGAATGCAAAGAGGAATTTTTAAAAACCTTTGATGAAAAACTAGAAGGTAAATTATAACTACAATTTACCTTAAAATCCCTTCAAATATTCATTTAAACTTATTTTACTAAAAAAAATAAATTAACCTAAAACTCATTTTAAATATAAAAAAAATTATTAAAACTTATTTTATCCAAAAATAATGTCAATTTTATTAAGATTTACACAAAAATAAGTTTTCATATGATTAAATAAGGTTTATCCACAATAGAATTGACCATAATACCTAAACTTCATTACAAGAATTGTTAAACTGTCCACAATTATAAAAAAAACCAGACATGTCAAATATTATTGATTGATTGGCAAAAGAAGTTTAGAAAAAATTTAAATAAGGATTACTTTAAAAGTTATATCAAGTAATGTTTAATAATTATTAAATAATGAGGGATAATTATGGAAGTATTCAAAAAAAGAGGTTCCATGACAAAATTTCAAATATTAAGTGAAATTTCAAAGCAAGAACCTCATCTTAAGCAAAAAGACTTAGCTGACCGTTTAGGAATAACAGTACAAGCAGTTTCTGAAAATATCAAATCATTAATCGATGAAGGTTATATTACTTCTAAAGAAGGACGTTCACCATATAAGATTACCCAGGAAGGTATTAAAAAAGTTAAAAGGGATGCAATCACATTACGTAAATACTCAGATAGTGTTTTAGAGATTATGGACCACTATCAATCCATATGGCCTGCAATTGCAAAGGAAGATATTGAAAAAGGAGATAAAGTAGGAATATTTATGGAAAAGGGACTACTTTATGCAAGCCATAAAGAACAATCAGCTAATGCAATAGCAATTTCCCCTGCTAAAACTGGTGAAGATGTAGCCTTAGGTGAACTTACCGGATTGATTGATTTAAAAGTTGGTAAGGTCCTAATTATTACCATACCTACCATTAAAGAAGGAGGATCTGCAGTAACTGACTTGGATTTAATAGAAAGTATCTATAAAAACGGATTTAAAGAATGGGGAGAAAACGACCAAATAGATAAAGTAGCTGTGATTGGTACTGTTTCACATGCAATAACAAATAAATTAAATTTACCTATCGATATTGAATTTGCGGTAGCTGCATCAACTGCCTCAGCTGCTAGAAAAGGACTTAATGTCATGGCTTTATCTGTAGGAAATATGACTAAAAGTTTCATTAAAGAAGTTGAAAAAGAGGATGTTAATTACAATGTAATTAATGGAAAACTCTAATCAATATTTTTTTCAAAAAAAATTAAACCTATTATTAAATGATAAATAGAAAGCCACAATCAATGTTTTATATAAATAAAAACAATCCCTAAAACAAAATGTCATTAGAATGGAAAATATTTAAATTTATAATTTTTTAATTATCTTTCTCTTTTTTTAAAAGCCTTAATAAGGCAGCTGCAATTTCAACAGAATTATAGTCATCTAAGATCAAATTCTCAATCAACTTTATATCACTATCCAAGTTATCATTATCAATAACCTTTTTAACATCAGACAATATTACATTGGACCGTCTGTTCTCCACATCCTCAAATGTAGGGGCTTTTCTCTGTTTTATCTTAGTATGGGTGTATTCCTGAATACTTCTCAAATATTTGACATCCCTTCCAGATACAAAGGTAAAAGCATAACCTACCTTTCCAGCCCTTCCGGTTCTACCAATCCTATGAACATAGAATTCAT
>Ga0214925_100222_pt1 | contig 42127 bp, 40 predicted proteins | sample Stichaenrichment_FD_168299 | JGI IMG/M metagenome (GOLD analysis project Ga0214925, IMG submission 168299) | Xylose enriched microbial communities from anaerobic bioreactor in Madison, Wisconsin, United States - 63SRT | ecosystem: Engineered > Bioreactor > Anaerobic > Unclassified | place: USA... | reverse complement strand
TTGTGGTAGATGATTTTAAGTTAGAGATAGCGAGGCCTATGTGCCTCTTTTTTTATTTTAAACAAAAAATCTTACCGACGGGTGTGTGACTTGACACCCATCAGTAAGAAATATTATAGAGCCAAAACAATATCCTCTGGGGCAAGGCTAACGACAAGCAAGGCTAAAGCGCCTTGCTTTTCTTTTGCAAAAAACCACCCTGCCTAAGCAGGGTGGCCTGTAATTCTATAAAAAACTAACTAGGAAATAATCAGGAGACGACATGAACCATTTTTGGCAAAGCAGCCTGCTGCTTATCAACTTAATCGCCTTTGCTCTCTACGGCATCGACAAGGCTAAAGCCCGGATGCACGCCTGGCGCATCCCCGAACGGCTGCTGCTTACCTGCGGCCTGCTGGCCCCTGCCGGGTCCGGCCTGGGCATGCTTGTCTTTCACCACAAGGTCCGCAAGGCCTACTTCTATTTAGCAATCTTCGCTGGCTTTATCCTCTGGGCCGCGATTGATTACCTTATTCTCAGCTTTAGCTAAGGCTCTTAAGCATCTTAAAGGCGGTCTCCGTACTGTGGGCCTTGAGCTGGTAAACGCTGGAACCTTTGGTCCAGGTGATTACCGTGTTCAAAGAGCCCAGGCTTTCGCCAACATCAACCTGCACGCTAGACTTCGCCGCCGTATCCGGCAGACCATATTGCTGGTAGAGCGCCAGCAGCTTTTGCGCCGTTGGCAGCGGCTTTTGCCCCTGGACATTGCTTGCCCGGACGACAAAGGACCACTGGCCCTGGTTGAACTGCAGATAAGTCGACCCAGCCGCCCCTTCTTCTGTCCCAGTCACATTACCGGCAATCTTAACTGCCGGCAGGCCGGTCTTGGGCTCTTGATAATTGATCAAGCTGCTTGCGTCAGCAACATTCTTGTTTTCCGTTAAAACAGCATATGGCTTCTCACTGGCAATCCGGCTGTCGTTTAAGGCCAGCGGGCTATTTCCGACGCTGTAGTAGACAACATTTTGGCTGCTTGAACTGGTGTAGCGGATATTCAAGTTGCTGCTGCCCTGGCCTAAGCCGTCAGCCGCCGGCAAAAGCATCCCCGGCAGCTTGCCCCTTAATTGTCTGCTTAAGGTCCCTATCCGGTTTGTATCTGCCCTTTGGCTGCTGGAAGCCGCGGACTTAGAGCTGGCCTGGCTTGAGGAGGATTTTGCCGAACTAGCGGCAGAACTGGCCGCGGATTTAGCCGCCGACTTAGAGCCGGCTTTACTTTCCGCCTTCTTCTCGCTCTTAGCCTGGCTGGATTGACTGGACTGGCTATTGCTTTGACCCGCGCAACCGGCAAGCAAGCTGGCCGCCAGCAGAAGCAAGGCCAAATTTTTCCTGTTCTTCTTCATTTTTTACACTCTTTCTTTATTAATAATTATCCTGCTTTCCACCCCTAATTATAGATCTTGCCGGATCTTTTATAAAGAAAGTTCCGTTTTCCCCGGTTAAAAATTGTTTAATTTACCTTCTTGGTCTGAAAAAACTTGCAAAATAATCTTTTATGGAGTAAAGTTTACGTCAAGCGAGTAAAAGTTTATTTTACTTTTTATTTTTATCTTGTTTTAGGTAAGTTATACTTTTAACAAAAGGAAGAAAAAGATGGAAAATGAAGCACTCTTGATCATTGACTATACCAATGACTTCGTAGATGACAAAGGCGCTCTGACCTGCGGGGCACCTGCCCAAGCCTTGGCTGGCCAGATCGTCAGCTTGGCCGACCAGTTTTTGTCTGCCGGCAAGTGGGTCATCCTGCCAACCGACAAGCACTTTAAAGGAAACCCCTACCACCCGGAAACCAAGCTCTTCCCGCCCCACAACCTGCCAAATACTTGGGGCCGGGAGTTCTACGGACCCCTGCAAACTTGGTATAATAAACATCAAGACGACGAGCACGTCCTTGTCTTGGACAAGTCACGCTACTCTGCCTTCTGCGCTACCGGCCTGGACCTCTTCTTGCGTGAGCGCAAGGTCAGCCGGGTTCACCTGGCCGGGGTCTGCACGGACATTTGCGTCCTGCACACCGCCATGGACGCCTACAACCATGGCTACGACATCACAGTGCACGAAAAGGCAGTTGCCGCTTTAAACGACGCGGGACAGGAATGGGCACTGAACCACTTCAAGTCCTGTCTGGGCGCTGAAGTCGTCGACTAACCTTTACCGTTTAAGTTTTTATTTTTACTTTTAACAGTTATATTTTTGAGAAAGCAGATTTTTACACTATGTCTTTATCACACGCGTTAATTACTGACCTGTACGAATTCTCAATGGCAAACGGCTACTTTGAAACCCTGCCAAGAGATACCGAAGCCGTCTTCGACGTCTTTTACCGGACTGTTCCGGACAACGGCAGCTTCGTCGTCTCCGCCGGCCTGGAACAAGTCGTTGAACAGCTGCGGGGCTTCCACTACACCAAGGAAGACATCGACTACTTGAAGTCCCTCAAGCTCTTCAGCGATGAATTCATTTCCTACCTGGAAACCATGACCTTCGACTGTGTCGTTTACGCGATTCCAGAAGGCACCCCGGTCTTCCCGCGGGTGCCAATCCTGACGGTCAAGGGGCCTTTGATTCAATGCCAATTGCTGGAAACCTTCGTCCTTAACTTGATCAACCACCAGTCCTTGATCGCCACCAAGTCCCGCCGGATCAACCTGGCTGCTGCTGGCCGGCCAGTCATGGAATTCGGTGCCCGCCGGGCCCAAGGTCCGGACGCTTCCGTTCTGGGCGCCAGAGCTGCCGTTATCGGCGGCTGCGGGTCAACCAGCAACGTCTTGTCAGCAGCCAAGTACAACATCCCAGTTGCCGGCACCATGGCCCACGCCTGGGTTCAAAGCTACCCAACTGAACTTGAAGCCTTTGAAAAGTGGGCGGAAGTCTACCCGGACAACGCCCTGCTTTTGGTCGACACTTACGATGTCTTAACTAGCGGCGTGCCTAACGCCATCAAGGTCTTCAAGGAACTCCGCGCCAAGGGCCACAAGAAGTTCGGCATCCGGATCGACTCCGGCGACATCGCTAAGTTGTCCCGCAAGGCCCGCAAGATGATGGACGACGCTGGCTTCCCAGAAGCAACCATCACTGCTTCCAACGCCTTGAACGAAAACGTCATCCACTCCCTTCTCCAAGAAGGCGCGCCGCTTGACAGCTTCGGCGTTGGTGAACAATTGATCACCAGCTCCAGCTCACCAGTTCTGAGCGGGGTCTTCAAGCTGGCTGCTTTGAAGATCGGCGACGGGGAATGGCAGCCAAAGATCAAGCTGTCCAACTCCAAGGAAAAGGTCACCCTGCCTGGTGAAAAGAAGGCTTACCGCCTCTACCACAAGGGGACCAAGAACGCCTTCGCGGACGTCATCGCCCTGGCTGATGAAAGCTTGCCAGAAGAATTCGTCGGCATTAACATGGACCCGATGATGACTGAAACTGAAGCCAACTTGAAGGACTTCGACGCCGTCCTCTTGACCCAGGTCGTTGTCGGCCCAAAGGCCAAGTCCATCGAAACCGACACCTTCAAGATCCAAAAGCACATGTACGAAAAGCTGGCTGAACTGCCAGAAGAAACCCAAAGACTGCTTAACCCGGACCGCTACCCGGTCTACCTGACTCCTGCCCTGGCTGACCTGCAGGCCAAGATGATCAAGGACCACAAGCTTAAGTAAGTCACCGCTTTAATTGCATAAACAAAAACGAAGTTGCTCAAGTAGAGCAGCTTCGTTTTCTTTTGCCTGATATTTTATTCTTCAGCCAGTTTTTCTTCTAATTGTGACGTACACATCGGGCAGCGGCTGGCTTCGATGTCGATCTCGCTCTTGCAGTAAGGGCAGACCTTGGTCGCTGCTTCTTCTTCAACCTCTTCTTCCTTCTTGATCAAGGACCCGGCCCGGTTGAAGGCCTTGACGATCAAGAACAGGACAAAGGCCATCATCAAGAAGTTGATGACCGCGGTCAAGAACTTCCCATAAGCCAGGGTCACCCCGGCAAATTTCAATGAGAACTGGTCAAAATTCATCCCACCGACCAGACCTAAAAGCGGACTGATGATGTCGCTGACCAGGGACTTGACGATGGTGGTGAAGGCACCGCCGATGATGATACCGACGGCCATGTCCATCACGTTGCCCTTAGAGATGAAAGCTTTGAACTCCCCGAAAAAGCCCTTAGTAGATTCGACAGCCTGCTGGCCGTCTGGCAAATTGATTCGCTTTGGCATTTTTTACTCCCAAATATAATTTAGCACTTATATAAATTAGCGAATCAATTATATCATTCTAAAGGAAAAATTAACAAGTTTTTTCTTACTCATAATCTGGCAAAACCCAGCGGTCAATCGCTTCAGCTACCGCCCCCTGGTCAAAGGTCTTCTCCGTAATCTTGTCGCAGTCTGCCCGCATTTCCGGGCTGACATTGGCCACCCCGACGCCGGTGCCGGCTGCTTTGATCATGGCCAAGTCGTTGAAGCTGTCCCCGATCGCCATGGTCTCATCCAGCTGATAGCCCAGCTCCTGGCACAGTTTCTTCAAGCCTGTTCCCTTGTTCACCTGGGGTGGGTTGAATTCCAGGTAGCGGTTGGATGAAAAGCTCATCTCACTGACTTTTTCAAAATCCGCCAGGTCTGCCCGCAATTTTTTCAAGCGGGGAAAATCAGTATCGACGTAGAGAATCTTGGCAAAACGGGCCCCGCTAGCCCGCAAGGCCGTTAAGTCCCCGCCCGGCAAGTCAGTGAAGTCCAGCCGCCCTTGACAAAAATCGATCTCTTCTTGCGTAAGCTGGTAGCCGTAAACCTGGTCCTCAGTGTATATATGCATCCCCAGGCCTAATTCCTGCCCCCGCTTGAAGATTTTCTCAACCAGATCCCCGTCCATCCCGGTAAAGGAGATCAGACGCGGCCCCTTGTTCTCAAAAACCGCCCCGCCGTTGTAACAAATCGTGTACTGGCCGGCCTGGTCTGCCTGGCCCAGTTCTTCCAAAGTCTGCCTTAAAGAGTAAAAGCCGCGCCCTGTAGCGGGCACGAATTTGATGCCCAGTTCCTGGCATTTTTTAACAGCCCGCAGATTTTCCTCTACTACCCGGCTGCCCGGCCCCAGCAAGGTCTCATCTAAGTCGCTGGCAATCAGTTTGATCATCATTTTTCCTCCTGGCTCATCATTTTCCTACCACCATGATAGCGCTTTTAGGAGCGAAAAGAAAAAGAAAATGGAAAGAAAAAATGGAAAGAGAAAATAAAAAAGCTGCTTTACAGCAGCTTAATCGGTGATGGTTACTTCACCGGCAATATCCTTGTTGAAAAAGGCCCGGACATCCTCCAGGTCCATCCCCTGGCCCAGGGCCCACATCAGCTTGGTCACGGCACTTTCACTGGTCATGTCCCGGCCGCTGATCGCTCCTTCCAGCATAGCCGCCCGGCCAACCTCATACTTAGTTAGGTCAGTCCGCTCGTACAAACACTGGCTGCAGGCCACCACGGGGACTCCCCGCTTGATGATCTCGCCAATCGCCTTAACCATGTTCCGCCGCATGTAGTTCATGCCGCCGAGGCCATAGGCTTCGATGACGATCCCCTTGACCCCGCTGTCAACCATGGCGGACAAAACTGCCGGGTCAAAGCCTGGGAAAAGCTTGATCATGGCCACCTGGGTCTCTACCTTGGTATTCAAAGTGCAGATGGCGTGCTCGCTAGGCACGTACTCAAAGTCCTTGTGCTTGATGTCAATACCGTCTGAAGTCACCATAGCCACCGGGTCAACATTGATGCTCTTGAAGGCGTCAAAACCAGTCGTCCGGATCTTAACGCAGCGGCAGCCCCGCATGATCTGCCGGTTAAAGGCGATATAGATCCCCGGCTTGCAGGTTGCGGCCGCGGCAAAGGCGACCCGGAGGTTATCTGGAGCATCGCTTAAGATGGCCTGCATGGGCACCTGGCTCCCGGTTAAAACGACCGGCAGGTCAATCCCCTGCAACATAAAGGTGAGCATCGACGCCGTGTAAGCCATGGTGTCAGTCCCGTGGGAAACAACGATGCCGTCAAAGCCCCGGCGCAACTTGTAAATCTGTTCGGCGATAAAAGCCCACTCTTCCGGCTGGATGTTGGAAGAGTCCAAAGACAAAATGTCCTTGACCTCGACTTCATAAGGCAGGCCGCCCAGGGTATGGAGCAATTCCGCCCCGGACTGGCCCGGGATGAGACCCTCTTCTGAAGCTACAGACGCGATCGTCCCCCCAGTCGACAGCAGCAAAATTTTCTTATTGGTCATCTTTTTCCTCGCATGCTTCCCGATTTTCCTCAGCCAAAAGCTCATACAAACGGTCCAGGTACTTTTCCAGCTGGCTTAGTTCTTGCCGGCTGTAGAGCTGCTCCACCTTTTCCTGCAGCTTGTGCATCCCCTTTTTAGCGCTGGCGCAAATCTGCCGGCCCTCATCCGTCAGGCAGACGATCTTCACCCGCTTGTCGCTTTCCGCCAGGTGGCTTCTGACATAGCCCTTGCCTTCCAGGCGGCCGACAATCCCGGCCATGGTGGCCTGGGCCACTTCAAAGTGGTTTTCCAGCTGCTTTAAAGGCGCCTGCTGGCCCGCGCATTTCTCCAGATAAACCAGGCAGTGAAACTGTGAAAAGGTCAGGCCCAGTTTCTTGAGCTCATAGTTGCCCCTTTTGGCCATCAAATCATTGATCTTCTTGACTCTTAACCCTAAATCCATCGTTTCCTCGGCTCCTAATCTACCAACAATACCTAAGAGCCTATTTTACCATTTTTGCCGGTTAAAAGTCCTCTTCCAGCCGCTTGGCCTGGTCCATGATCTCCTGGTAGACCGCCCGCAAGGCCGCCTCATATTCCGGCCGCTGAGCTAAATTCGTTACCTTGGCTAACACCTGCTCTTCCCTTTTCGGGTCAAAGACCGCCTGCCCCTTCTCCCGCTTGAGCCGGCCGACTTCCATGACCAGGTCGTATCTTTTAACCAGGGCCTTGACCAGGTCTTGATCGGCCTGATCGATTTGCTCCCGCAACTGCCTTAAATCTGCCATGTTTTTTCCTCAATTTTTTCAATTTTCCAAGTATTTTTAAAAAAAGCACCCTTAGTACTTTACGAGATAAAATGAAAGTATTATCATTAAGATGAAAAAATTACGATTAGGTTGAGCGTAACACCAAACGCTGAACTTTATCTGTGGTAAATTGTTATTGTTATCAGTGTAATTTTTCACATCACAGAGAACGCGAACCAGCCGGTTCGCGTTTTTTGTTTCTCTCTATTTTTTATTTTGCTTAAGCTGTCTTGGTCACGTCCACCCAGGCCGTGTAGTCAGAGTATTTTTCCAGAGCCGGGATGGTCAAGCGGACAGCGCTATTGCTTGAGCCAGCTGCCGGGTAGACCTCAGTGTGGCGCTTGAGGGACTCGTCTAAGTAGACCTTGACGCCCGGCTTGACGGCAAAGGGGCAAACCCCGCCCGGGGCATGGCCGATATAGTCTTCCACCTGGTCAAAAGGAATCATCTTGGCCTTCTTGTGGAAAGTGGCCTTGTACTTGTGGTTGTCAGTCCTGGCTTCCCCCGCCATAACGACTAAGATCGGGGCGTCGTCGACCAAAAAGGACAGGGTCTTGGCGATCTGGTCCGGTTCGGTGTCCAGAGCCTGGGCGGCCAAGGCCACGGTGGCTGAAGACGCGGGAAGTTCAATTACATTGACGTCAGTATCTTTGAAAAAATCTTTTACTCGTTCAACTGCCATTGTTTAACCTGCTTTCTCTACGCAAGAAGCTCATTAATCTAAGATTAGAAATATTTTAAAAAGCAGTATAAACCTTTTTGACCGCGGCGGCAAGTCCGGCAATATCTTCCGGCATCGTCGTGCAGCATCCCCCGACCAGTTTTGCCCCGGCCGCCAGCCAGTCACTCCCCGCCTGGCCAAAGTCCGCGGCTTCCGCCGGGTAGACCCACTTTTTAACAGAAGGATCATATTCCGCCCCGGAATTAGGGTAAACGACGATTGGCAATTTAGAAGCGCGGAGATTTTTCACCACATCGACAGTCCAGGCCAGCTTGAAGCAGTTGGCCCCGGCCGCGAAGACCTGGGAATAGGCGCTGACTTCCTGGGCCGCTTCCGCTAAAGGCAGGCCCTCGCTGATAGTAACCGGATCCTTTAAGGAAAAGCTGACGTAGACCGGCAGGTCCGGGTACTTGGCTGCCAGATAGTCCAGAATGGCTCTGACTTCGCTCAACTTAGGCTGGGTCTCAACCGCCAGGCAGTCCACCCCGCCGGCAACTAATTCTTCAATCCGCGGGGCGTGGAAGTCCACGTATTCCTCATGGCTTAAAGCATAGTCGCCCCGGTATTCACTGCCGTCAGCCAGGTAGGCCCCGTAAGGACCAACTGAACCAGCCACGAAGTTGTGGATGCCGGTCGCTTTTTCAAAGTCGTCTCTGGCCTTAATGGCCACGGCAGCTGACTCTCTGATTAGGGCGCGAGCCGCGTCCTCACTTAATCCGTGCTTCATGAAGGCCGGCAGACTGGCCTGGTAGCTGTCGGTGATCGTGACCCGGGCACCGGCCTTGAAGTACTCCTGGTGGACCCAGTAGACCAGGTCCGGGTTATCCGCCAGGGCCTTGGCCGTCCAGAGGTCGGAATTGGTGTCTTCGCCCCAGGCTTCAAGCGGCGTGGACATGGACCCGTCCAAAGTCACCGGGCCTTGGGCCAAAAGAGTTGGTAAATCTGCCATCGTTTTTTCCTCCATCATGTGTTATCATGTTACTGTTTATTTTAATAAAAAGTTAATCTGTTTTAAAGAGGTATTTTTATGGCTCAACAAGAAAAAGTCGACCACCTCGAGCGGAAGATGGAGGCCCGGCACATTCAGATGATCTCCCTGGGCGGGGTCATCGGGACCGGTCTCTTCTTAAGCTCGGGCTATACCATCAGCCAGGCCGGACCCATCGGCACGATTATCGCCTACTTCTTCGGGGCGATCCTGGTTTACGCCGTCATGCTCTGCCTGGGCGAATTGTCGGTGGCCATGCCCTACACGGGTTCCTTCCACGTTTACGCTAAGAACCTGCTTAATCCGGCCACCGGCTTCACGGTCGCCATTCTCTACTGGCTGACCTGGACTATTGCCTTGGGCAGCGAGTTCACCGCGGCGGGGATCATCATGCGGCACTGGTTCCCTTCCGTCCCCGTCTGGATCTGGAGCCTGGTCTTCATGATTTTGATTTTCCTCTCCAATTTCTTCTCGGTCAAGATTTTCGCGGAAAGCGAGTTTTGGTTCGCGGCCGTCAAGGTGGCGGCGATCGTCGCTTTTATCGTCTTAGGGGGCCTGGCGGTGGTCGGAGTCATTCCTTTAAAGGGCAGCCAGGGGGCGCCAGGCTTGACCAACCTGACTAAAGACGGCTGGTTCCCGACTGGTTTTGGCGGAGTTTTTACCACTATGCTCACGGTCAACTTTGCCTTCTCGGGGACGGAACTGATCGGGATCACGGCCGGGGAAGCCAAGGAGCCGGAAAAGACCCTGCCTAAGGCCATCCACACCACCTTGTGGCGGCTGATCATCTTCTTTATCGGGTCCATCTTCATCATGGCCTGCCTCATCCCCTACAAGCAAGCCGGCGTTACCGAAAGTCCCTTCGTCCACGTTTTTAACATGATGGGGATTCCTTTTGCCAGCGACTTGATGAACTTCGTCGTTTTGACGGCCATCATCTCTGCCGGCAATTCCGGCCTCTATGCCTCAACCAGAATGCTCTGGTCCCTGGGCAATGAGGGGACTATTCCAGTTGTTTTTGCCAAGACCAACAAAAGAGGGATTCCAGCTATTGCCTTGCTGATAAGCATGCTGGGCGGGGTCTTCTCCCTCTTGACCAGTGTCTACGCGGCTGACACGATCTACCTGGTCCTGGTTTCCATCTCCGGCTTGGCGGTGGTCTTCGTCTGGATGGCGATCGCCCTGTGCCAGCTCAAGTTCCGGCAGAAGTGGCTGAAAGAAGGGCATACGGAGGATGAGCTCAAGTTCAAGACTCCCCTCTATCCTTTCACACCTTGGTTTGCCTTTATCGCCAGCCTGGCCTCCTGCCTTTTGATCTGGTTTGACCCTTCCCAGAGGGTGGCCTTGTACGCGACGATTCCTTTCGTAATCTTCTGCTACGTCGCCCACCATTTCTATGCCAAACAGCAGGAGAAAAAGCAGACCAGCCTTTAACAAGAGCGCCTTCGGGCGCTTTTCTTTTTGCCTGGGAATCAAATCAAGTCAATCTAATCAAATCAAATCTAATCAAATCATTGACGAGATTGACGCGATTCGCTAAAATATGATTAGATTGCAAGCAGTAAAAAGGAGGAGCGCCATGCTTACGCCAAATGATTCCAGCAGCTTTGAAAACCAGCTTTCTCCCCGCCAGGACTTGACCTTTAACTCCCTGCAGGCCCTTTTTGACCAGCAAGGTCTCCCCTTTAGCCCGCCGTCCAGCCAGTTTGGCATCCTCCAGTTCAGTAATTTCGACCTCCTGGTCTCTGACCAGTGCCCTTACACGATCAAGTGCGCTGTTTTTAAGGGGACAGACCAGGACGAATTCCTGGACCGGCAGGAGTTTACCGGGTCCCTGGCTGCCCAATTCCAGCAGGTCTACGCTTTTTTGGAAAAGCACAACCCGGTAGAGAGCCAGATCAAGGGCCTTTACCGGGAAGACCGGCCAGCCTACCCCAAGCAGGCCTTAAGGGAAGCCTTGATGAACGCGATTATCCACAGGGACTACAGCAACCCGGCCAGCAGCTTGATCAACTTATACACAGACCGGGTGGAATTCATTTCTTTTGGCGGCCTCATGCCCGGGATTACCCTGGAAGACATCCAGCTGGGCCTGTCAGTTTGCCGGAACAAGCGCCTGGCTGACCTCTTTTACCAGCTGAAGCTGGTGGAATCCTACGGAACGGGGTTAGCCAGAATCAAGAGTGCCTACAAGGGCAGCCGGCTTACGCCCCAGATTTTAGCCGCTCCCAGCTCTTTTAAGGTGGTCCTGCCCCATTACCAGGCAGCTGTTAAAGCGGCCCCTAAGCCAGTCAAAAAGGCAGCTGGGCCTGCTCCTAGCCCGGCTCCCAAGCCAAAAGCCCGGGCAACTGGCAATGAAGAAGCCGTTTTGGCTTTTGGCAAAGAGCATGGGGAATTTATCAGAAGCGATATTGAAGAGCTCTTAGGGGTCAGCCCGGCTACGGCGACCCGGCTCTTGCGGCAGATGGAAAACAGCGGCCTGGTCCTCAAGCGGGGCAAGGCCAAGGCCATCCGCTACCGGATCAGCGAAAATTCATAAGCAAACAGTTCAGTTCCTGCCTAAACGTGCTAACATAGGTAGGGACTTTTTTCATCCAAAAAATTACAATCCAATAGAAATCTGGCAACAATAATGCAACAATTTACTCCGATTCTTTTAGGCAGCGACATCAACGTTTACGGGATGGCCCGGTCCTTCCACGAGGCTTACGGGATCAAGGTTCAGGCCTGGGGCGCGTCCACTCTGGCTCCCACCCGGTATTCAAAGATCGTTGACATCGAGGTTCACCCGGGCTTTACTGAAGACCCGGAATTCATCAAGGTCATGCGCGAGAAGATCAAGGAATACAAGAAGCACCCGGAACCGGTGATCTTGATCTCCTGCGGGGACGGCTACTCAGAGCTTTTAGCCAAGCACAAAGAGGAGCTGGAAGAGGCCTTCATCGTTCCTTATATCGACTATGACCTCTTAGAAAAGCTGATCTCTAAGGAGGGCTTCTACGAGGTCTGTGAAGAATACGGCCTGCCTTACCCGAAGACCAAGATCATCACTATGGCCGCTTACAAGGATGGTTCTTACGCCGACGTGCCTTTCCCCTTCCCAGTCGCTTTAAAGCCGGAGGACCCGGTTTCCTGGCTGGACGTGCAGTTTGAAGGGCGGAAGAAGGCTTTTGTCATCAAGGACCTGGACGAATTCAAGGACATCGTAGGCAAGATCTACAAGAACGGCTATAAAGCGGACTTGATTTTGCAAGACTTCATCCCGGGCGACGACTCCAACATGCGGGTCTTGAACGCTTATGTGGACAAGAATCACAAGGTCAAGATGATGTGCCTGGGCCACCCGCTCTTGGAAGACCCGGACCCGATTGCCATCGGCAACTACATGGTGATCGCGCCGGACTATGACGAAAAGCTCTACCAGACCGTCCAGGCCTTTTTGGAAAAGATCAACTACACGGGCATGGCCAACTTTGACATCAAGTACGACGTCCGCGACGGCCAGTACAAGTTCTTTGAGATCAACCTCCGGCAAGGCCGGTCCAGCTTCTACGTCACTTTAAATGGCTATAACCTGGCCAAGTGGTACGTGGACGACTATGTGGAAGACTCACTTAAGGACCAGCCGGTTGTTTACGGCAACCAGGACCCGGCCAAACACAAGCTCTGGTTAGGCGTGCCGGCCAAGATTTTTGAACAATACGCGGTCGACTCCCTGGCCAAAAAGGAAGCCTTGGCGCTTCTGCGGGCCGGCAAGGTGGGCACCACGGTCTTCTATAAGCCGGACATGAACGTCAAACGCTGGCTCTTGATGAAGCACATGTACCACAACTACTACAAGGATTACCAGAAGTACTTCAAGGTTAATAAGGAGCAGTACTTCGAGAAAAAGAAGTAAGAAGCATAAACTTATGCACAGCAAAAAGAGGAAGCTCACGGGAGTTTCCTCTTTTTTGCGTACTATTTTTCTGTCCTGTTTAAAAGTTGTGGATAATCCACAGGCAGATGTGCAGGGCTTTTGCCTGGGAATCTTGGCCCCAATCGCGGTCATCATAGGCCTCCACGTTAGCCAGGGAATCAGCCGTATAGAGCAGCTGGCCGAATTCAGCACCCCGTTTATCGGCAACAGCGGCCATTGAGGCGCACTCCATCTCTACCACCTGGCAGCCTTCCCCACGCCGGTACTCGACCATGTCCTGGGTTTCCCGGAAAAAGCCGTCAGTCGTCCAGGTCGTGCAGTGTTCAAAAGGCAATCCCTGCTCTTTTAAGCCTTGGCCAATTTTTTGAGCAGCTGCTGGATCAAGATCCACATAGCGACTGGCCGGCAGGTACTTGTAGGAAGTGCCTTCATCTCTTAAAGCCCGGGTTGGGATCAAGAAGTCGTTCTCCTTGATGTCCACCAAGGTCCCGCAGGAGCCAACAGCCAGAAACTTCCGGCAGCCAAGGGCGATTAAGGCGTCCATAAACTGGGCGGCCGCGGGACCACCTAATGGTGCCCGGCATAAGCACAGCTGCTCACCTTGGTTCTCAATAATGTAGATCGGCCGCAAGCGGTCAATCGTAATAAAGTGGTCAGCTATAGTTGCCTTAACCTGCTTGGCATACTTATCGACTTCGTCCCCTAAGAAAGCAAAGAGGCATTTTTCCGGCAGCCTTACGCCTTCATTATCATGGCCCGGCTTCAGAACTTCCTGGGAAACAGGATCGTATTCCAAAATCGGCAATTCGTTTTTCTCGATCATAATCTAGTCCTTTCCAGTTTAAGCAAGTTAAAGTATAGCAAATTACTGCTCCCCTGGACAAAAGAAAGGAGTCAGTTCCGGTTTGGAACTGGCTCCTTTTTGGATGCAGAGATTAAGTTGAGATGGTGATTAAGCGTGGAATTCGATTACTACGCAGACCATAGCATTGTTGCCACTGCCGTAGTGGCCTACGCCGATGTAGGCGGTGTGGTTGCCAGAGTCGACCATCATCGTGTAGTGTTCGTAAGTACCGCTGATGTTGGTGATGTTCTTTCTGGTCTTCTTAACGACGATTGCTTGGTAGTCATCCTTTTCAGCCTGCATGTTTTCAGTGAAAGTGCTGGTCAAGCTGAACTTCATTTCAGCCGTAGCATCGCCGCTTTGCGCGTTGTAGTAGCAAGCGTGCAGGGTTTCGCCGCCGTGATAGATGATCTTGCCGTTAACGATTGGGTAGGTGTTGAGGTAGCGTGGCAGGGAGTTGTAGCCGGAGTGGTCGTAAGTCCCGGTAGTAACGTATTGCTTTGCCTTTTCAGTAGCCCGCTTGTCAAGAACGGCATTGTACTTGGAGCTCATCTTGACTGCCTTGACCCCGGCCTTAGCCCGGAAGCTGTTGACTACATTCAGGGCTGCTTGACGGAGTTGGCTTTGACTGCTCAGGCTGTTGTCGGTGCTGGCCTTAACAGCTGCCTTCTTGGTGTTGTTAGCCTTGTAGGTGATGTTAACCACCTTGTTCTTGGTCTTTGAGGTTACCTTGGCTGCCTTGACAGTCTTGGTGCTGGCCTTGTAGCCGGCAGCCTTAGGAGCCTTGTAGGACTTCCAGCTGGAAGTGGTCCACTTGCGGCCCTTCTTCTTTAAAGTAGCGGTTTGCTTAACCTGGGTGTACTTGCCTGGCTTGTAAACCTTGATGGTCCGGGTAACCTTCTTGGTAGTGGTCTTAGCGTAAACCGGATTCGTGGTTGTGGTTGCCAGCCCGAGGAGGGCGGCCAGAGCTGCTAAAACTGTGATTTGCTTTCTCATAATAGATCACCTATTCCCACTTGATTTCTGCTATTAGTTATCTCTTATCTTTCAACTAGAATTATAGCAGGGTTTTAGGCAAAAAGTTATAGTTTTTCGGCGATTTTTATAAGCTTTTACTTATTGACATAAAAGGCAGCCTTCTCCCACACTGTACAAACAGCTATAAGTGTTGATTTATCAAGCCTTTTCATGCTCTGTCGTTCAACCGGCTGAAACGCTTGATATTTAGCCAATGTAAAGGGATGCAGAGTCGCCTTTTAAGCATTTCTAATTGCTTTTAGCTTATCAAAAATACTGTAGTTAACTAGTAAGCGTTCCTGATTACCATTTACATCTGATTTTTCTATAAGTTTTGTCTTAAAAAGCCCTCTAGCACAATTCTTATAACTATAAGTTCGTATCTATTACATAAAACTAATGGTCGCTAGGCAAGAAACTAAATTTTTGATTTGCGAAAAGTTATTATCGCAATCTTTACCGCTTTCTTTTGGCGAAAAAACAGGCCGCTGCTTAGTTTATTAAGCAACAGCCTGTGGCAAATATTTTTTGCGATTAAAAAGCCGCCTAGCCTTAGCTAAGCAGCTTTCTCACATATGTTCCTGTAAAAACTTCTCAACTTCCTGCCCGTACTCCGGCATCCCCAACAGGTAGCAGTTTCTGACGGCCAGCCTGCAATAATCCAGCCTTTTTACACAACACTTTTCCACAAGCTAAAAATTTAATCTGCAAAATAAAAATTTTTGCCCTTTTTCTTGTATTAGTAAGTGGAGGGAAAAATTTCCCTCCTAGTTAAGGAGGAACCATGTCAAAAAGAAAATCACACCAGCCTCATGGCACTAATGACCTGGTCGAGAAAATCTTGCTAGACAAGAATGAAGTTTTCGCTGACGTATTGAACGGCTTCATCTTCAATGGCCAGCAAGTCATCAAGCCTAAGATGCTGGCAAATACCAACACGCTTAGCTACTACAAGGCTAATGGGAAGATTCATGGCCAGAACCGGGACGTAGCCAAGCTGCTGACAATTGGCAAGAAGAAAGTCGTCATTTCGCTAGTCGGCATTGAGAACCAGACCCGGCCGGACAAGAATATGCCGGCTCGGGTGATGAACTACGATGCCGCGGCTTACCGCTACCAGCTCACTAAGAGCAAAAATCTCTACCCCGTGCTCACGCTGGTGGTATACTACGGGAAAGAAGCTTGGAACTACAGCCGGCATTTGCTGGGGAGCGTCAATATGAAGAAACTGCCCGAAGAAATGCGGCCACTGATCAGCGATTACGAGATCAAGGCTTTTTACCGGATCAGTGACTTGTCGGCAAAAGAGCTGGATCAGCGCTTCAAGAGTGCCTTCTTCTGCCTGGCGGAATACTTCATCCAGACCAATGCTGGGGAAGAATACCACCCAAGTGCCAAAGAGCTGTCAGTAGAAGATATCATGCTTCTTTTGGACATGATGAATGCCCTGTCGGGCACGCATGCTTTTGACGAGTTAATCAAGGAATTGGAAAAAAGAGATAAGAACGAGGTGACTACCATGACTGAAGTAATGCCACAATTTATCCAGGCCAAGCTTGACCAGGCCAAGAAGGAAACCACTGACGAAGTGACTAAAGAAGTGACTAAAGAAACGACCGAGAAGGTGACTAGAGACCACCTAATCAACATTCTGAACACCACCAACTTAACTCCGGACGGAGCCATGGACCTCCTGGGCATCCCTGAGGCAGACCGGCCGATGTACAAGGACCTGCTCAAGAAAAAGTAAGCAGCAAAAAAGCGGACAAGGCAAACTTGTCCGCTTTTCTTACGCTTTATTTTTATAATTCATCGCCGTTTGAAGCAATAACCTTTTGGTACCAGTAGTATGAATCCTTAGGCAGGCGCTTAAGCGTACCTTCGCCCTTGTCATCACGGTCAACATAGATGAAGCCATACCGCTTGGACATTTGACCAGTTCCGGCAGAAACGCAGTCAATGCAGCCCCAAGTCGTGTAGGCAAGCAGGTCAACCCCATGTTCAACTGCCTTGTCCATTGCCTTGATGTGCTTTCTCAAGTAGTCAATCCGGTAATCGTCATGAACAGTACCATCTTCCAGCTTGTCAACGGCACCAAGACCATTTTCAACAACCATCATCGGGATGCCATAACGGTCATACATCTTTTCCAAGTACAGTTGCAAGCCGTCTGGGTCAGTTGACCAGCCCCATTCAGAGTATTCAAGATATGGGTTCTTAGCGCCAGCAGCGAAGTTACCCTTAGCCTTTTCGCCAACATCATGGGTGGTAACCATGTTTGACATGTAGTATGAGAAGGTGTACATGTCAACTTTACCTTCCTTCATGACTTCAAGGTCGCCGTCTTCAATCTTCAAGTGAACATTGTGTTCATCCCATAAGCGCTTGGCAAAGCTTGGGTATTCACCCTTAGCTTGCGCGTCAGCACAGTAAAGCTGGCTCAATTCTTCTTCATAGCGGGCAGCCAAAGCATCCTTTGGGTCAGGGGTGCCTGGGTAGTAAACAGAACCGGCAATCATGTTACCGATCATGAAGTCCGGGTTGATCTTGTGACCTGCAACAACTGCCTTAGCGGAAGCAACGAATTGGTGGTGCAGCTTTTGGTAAGCCTTTTGGTAATCTGCATCAGATGCCTTGCCATCGCCCACCATCTTCAAGAACATCAAGGATGAGTTGATTTCGTTGAAGGTCAGCCAGTACTTAACCAGGTCCTTGTATTCCTTGAACAAGGTGGTCGCGTACTTAACGTAGAGGTCAATCATCTTGCGGTCTTGCCAGTCGTTGTACTTTTCACCTAAAGCCAATGGATCTTCATAGTGGGAAATCGTAACTAATGGTTCAATCCCGTTCTTCTTCAGTTCTTCAAAGACTCTGCGGTAGAAGTCCAGCCCTTCCTGGTTTGGCTTGTCTTCTTCACCGGTTGGGAAAATCCGCGTCCAGGCAATGGAAGTTCTGAATACCTTAAAGCCCATGTCCGCGAACATCTTGATGTCTTCCTTGTAGTGATGGTAAAAATCGATCGCTACATGGTTCGGGTAGTATTCATTGTCAAAAATCTTCCCCTTAGCGCCCTTTGGCAAGGAGCTGGCGAACATCCCAGCTACTTTGCCATCCTTGCCATCCAAGGTATAAGTCAAGTAGCGCGGGCTTTCCAAAGAGCCGGCCGTGGTAATGTCAGTCACTGACAAGCCCTTGCCACCTTCGTTGTATCCACCTTCAACTTGGTTAGCTGCTACCGCGCCGCCCCACAAAAAGTCTTTTCTAAAATGAGCCATTATTTTTTCCTCCTAAATTGTAAGTTCCAGTTTATTGCCATCTAAATCTAAAACAACCGCTTCATAATAACCGTCCCCCGTAACGCGTGGGCCACTGGTTAAAGTGAAGCCATCTTTGGTCAGTTGGTCGACTTTTTGATTTACCGCTTCTTTTGAGCCAAGGCTGATAGCCAAATGCGCAAAACCTAAGCGATTTTCAGAGTCATTTGCCAAATGATCCAGGTGACCAAGTTCTAATCTCGCGCCATCACTAAAAGTCAGGAAATACGACGAGAAGCCTGTTCTTGGGTTATGATACTTTTCGCCAGCTGCAGCAGCAAAGTATTTTTCATAAAATGCCCTTGCCTTCTCTAGATCAGACACAAATAGGCCAACATGTTCAATTCGCATATCTCACCTCATCAAAATATTTCTTCCGACAAACAGTATGGTATCATATGGGAAAGCGATTACGCCCCATTTCTTAAAGCACTTAGGGACGATTCATAAAGGAGAAAAGAACATGCCCATTGCTTACGAAGAGGTCGACAATCTCGCCCGCCTCCCCTTCAAATTTTTCAAAAGATCAAATTACGCTCCTAAAGCTCCCACCCACTGGCATACCGGGATCGAAATTGATTATTTGGTATCTGGGGAAGACTTCAAGGTTGTCATTGCTGGCCAGACCCACCATTACAATTCCGGCGATATCTGGGCTATTGACCGTTCACAGATTCATGCCGCGACGGGGCACAAAGACCGGTCTTATTATGTGATGGGAATGATTATTGACAATAATTTTTTAGAAAAAGAATATCCTTCCAGTAAAAATTGGCGGATCAAGATGGACCATATCAGCCGCGATACTGCCAACTACCGGCAGTTAAGAAAAAATCTGATTACCATCGCTGAACTCGTCGACCACCCGATCAGTGACAGTATCCGCTTTTTAATTTTGAGCGAATTTTTTCAAATGATTGCCTTGATCGACAGCGAATATACTGAAAAAACGGACATCACAACGCCGCCAAACCAATCTTTGGCTGACACGGTGATCGCCTACATCGCCAATAACTCTTCCACCAATATCACGGCACAAAGCATTGCTGAACATTTTAGAATTTCACAAGTGACTTTAAATAAAGAATTGAGCCAAGTGACCAAACTTCCTTTAGGCAAATACTTAAAGCAAGTCCGGCTCATGCATGCCAGATACCTCTTGCTGAGCACAAACTATTCCGTTGCCTACATTGCCAATTACTGCGGCTTTTCTTCAGCCAAAGTTTTAGAACGTAATTTTAAGGCCTGGAAAAAAATGACCCCCAGCCAGTATCGCAAGGCCTTTAGCAAATATTTCAATGAATGAAAAAACTACCCGGCAATAACCAGGCAGTTTCCAACGTCAAGCTCTATTTCTTTCTTCCAGCGCGTCATTCTTAGACAGCAAATAGACACAATACTGGTTCATGCTGACACCTTCGCGTTTAGAGTGTTCAGCAAGTGAGCGGTGCAGGCTCTTGGGAATCCGCAGCTTAAATTGCCCGGAATAGTCATCCAGAGATACCGGCTCTGCTATCTCAATACCATCCTCCAGCGCGGCTTCCAGCCACGCTTTTTTAGCGTCCTCCGCGTTCTCCGCGGCAGCTTGCAGACTTTCCCCGCTAGTAATGCATCCAGGCAGTTCTGGATAGCTGGCAACATAACCGCCTTCATCTGGATCAGGTACAAGTTCAAGTCTGTATGGAAGAGCCAGATAATAATCAATTGTCTTCATGCTTCATTTCCTCCTCAACAACTTTGTGTACCATTTTTACACCATTCTATCTGGTGTCATATTTGGTGTCAAAAAATTGTGCTTTTTCACAAGAAAAAAACTACCCGGCAATAACCGGGTAGTTTCCACAGCGGAGAAAATTCCGCTTATTTTATTCGTATTCAATAGTTGCCGGCGGCTTGCTCGTCACGTCGTACAGTACGCGGTTAACCTGCTTGACTTCGTTGACGATCCGCACGGAGATCTTCTGCAGAACATCCCATGGAATCTGGGCAAAGTCAGCCGTCATCCCGTCAATTGACGTAACGGCCCGGATGCAGACAGCATAGTCGTAAGTCCGGCCGTCGCCCATGACCCCGACGCTCCGCATCCCTGGCAAAGCAACAAAGTATTGCCAAATGCTTTCCTGCAAGCCAGCGTTCTTGACTTCTTCCCGCAAGATTGCGTCCGCGTCCCGGACGATCCGCAGCTTCTCTTCAGTAATCTCCCCGATCACCCGGATAGCCAGGCCAGGACCTGGGAACGGCTGCCGCCATACCAAGTCATGTGGCAGGCCCAGCTTTTCACCCAAGACCCGGACTTCGTCCTTGAACAATTGCCGCAGCGGTTCAATCAGCTTGAACTGCATGTCTTCCGGCAAGCCCCCGACATTGTGGTGGCTCTTGATCGTGTGGGCCGTGTCCGTCCCTGATTCAATAACGTCAGTGTACAAGGTCCCTTGGGCCAGGAACTTGGCGTCCTTGATCTTCTTGGCTTCATCGTTGAAGACCTGCACGAATTCGTTACCGATGATCTTCCGCTTCTTTTCAGGGTCGGTTACCCCAGCCAGCTTGGACATGAAGCGGTCCTTAGCATCAACTCTGACGATGTTCACGCCCAGCCCTTCCTTAAGAGCGGCCATAACTTCATCGCTTTCGTTCTTTCTAAGCAGGCCGTGGTCGACAAAAATCGCCGTCAACTGGCTGCCGATTGCCTTGTGCAAGAGAGTAGCCGTAACGCTGGAGTCAACCCCGCCGGAGATCCCCAGGATCACGTTGGCGTCGCCGACTTCTTCTCTGATTGAGTCAACAGACAGCTTGATAAAGTCGTCCATGGTCCAGTTGTCCTTGGCCCCGCAGACGTCAAAGGCAAAGCGGCGCAGGATGTCCAGGCCGTATTCTGAGTTGCGGACTTCAGCGTGGAACTGAATAGCGTAGAACTTCCGGGCTGGGTCAGCCATGGAAGCGATCGGGCAGTTCTTGCTTGAAGCCAGAACTTCAAAGCCTTCTGGCACCTTGGTTACCAGGTCCCCGTGGCTCATCCAGACAACCTGCTTTTCTGGCAGGCCCTTGTAAAGCGGGCTGTCAGCTTCCTTGACTTCAATGTGGGCTGAGCCGTATTCAGCTTCCCCGGCCTTTTCAACCGTCCCGCCCAGCTTCTGGGTCATCAGTTGCATCCCGTAGCAGATACCCAAGATTGGAATCCCCAGTTCAAAAATTTCCGGATCAACGTCCAGAGCGTTTTCATCGTAAACTGAGTTCGGGCCGCCGGAGAAGATGATCCCCTTAGGAGCGATCTTCTTCACTTCTTCTGCCGTAATCGTGTGCGGCAAAAGTTCTGAGTAGATGCCAAAGTCACGGATCCGGCGGGTAATCAATTGGTTGTACTGGCTGCCGAAGTCCAGGACGATGATCTTGTCAAAATTGCTTAAGTCGATTTTTGCCATTAGAAGTCGATGCCTCCGTAGTTAGGTGCGGCCTTGCTCATCATCACGTCGTGCGGGTGGGATTCACGCAGGCCGGCGTTTGAAATGCGGACGAATTGGGCGGTTTCAATCAGCTTGTCGATGTTTTCAGCCCCGCAGTAGCCCATACCGGACCGCAGGCCCCCAAGGATCTGGTAAACAACGTTGCTTACCGTACCCTTGTAGGAAACAACAGCTTCGATGCCTTCTGGCACCAGCTTGTTGGCTTCGTTCACTCCGCCTTGGAAGTAACGGTCGCTTGAGCCGTGCTGCTGGGACATGGCGCCAACTGACCCCATACCACGGTAGGACTTAACCAGACGGCCGTCAGCACCTTGCTGCACGTCCCCTGGAGCTTCTTCAGTACCTGACAGCATGGAGCCCAGCATAACCGCATTGCCGCCGGCTGCCAAAGCCTTAACTACGTCACCTGAGTACTTGATCCCGCCGTCAGCGATGATCGGCTTGCCAAATTCCCGGGCTACGTCAGCCGCGTCGTAAATAGCAGTCAATTGCGGCACGCCGACACCGGCAACCACTCTGGTGGTGCAGATTGAGCCAGGCCCGATACCAACCTTGACTACGTCAACGCCAGCTTCAAACAGGGCCCGGGTGCCTTCAGCAGTTGCCACGTTGCCGGCAATCAAAGTGTTGTGCGGGAAGTGGTCACGGATTTCCTTGATCTTGCGCAAAACGCCGGCTGAGTGACCGTGAGCCGTGTCGATGACGATCGCGTCAGCACCAGCTTCAAACAGGGCTTCTGCTCTTTCAAAAGTGTCGCTGGTTACGCCGACAGCAGCAGCTACCAAGAGCTTGCCGTCCTTGTCAACGGCAGCGTGGGTGTCTTCGGCAGTTACCGGAGTGTTCTTAGCCAGACGGACTTCGTCAGCTTGCGCTTGAATTGAAAGGTTCTTGTGGACTACCCCAAGGCCGCCCATCTTGGCCATGGCTGCCGCCATCTTGCCTTCGGTCACCGTGTCCATCCCAGCGGAGATCAAAGGAATGTTCAGCTTCAAGTTTGGTGCCAGCTGGGTTGACAAGTCGACTTCGTTCGGCAGAACGTGACTTTCAGCCGGAATCAAGAGCACGTCGTCAAAAGTAATACCTTCTTTAGCAAATTTGGTTTCCCACAAAGACATGATTTCATCCTTTCAAACAATCGTTGATACTTTTTAATTAATCAACTTTACACGTTTTTCACCGCCAGGTCAACAAAAAGCGAATCTTTCACTAATTTTTTTAATCTTTTAGGACTTTTTGCGCCAGATTAGCAATTTTTCAGCGAATCCAATTGAATTAATTCGGTTTTTGCTGTAAGATTTAGCAATAACTTAACAAATGTTTCTGCTTATATATCGCTGCAATACGGGCAGCAGTCTCTACCCGGAGCCGTAAACTCCGGACTATAGGTGAAGAAGGGCCGGTATTGCCGGCGCGGCTTCTTTTGCCTAGTTTGGTAAAAGGAGCCTTTTTCTTTTCTCGGAAGGAGTCACATGGAACTTTTAGAAGAACGCATTAAGAAGGATGGCGTCGTTTTACCAGGCGACGTCTTGAAGGTCAACTCATTCTTGAACCACCAGATCGATCCCCAATTGATGATGACCCTGGGCCAGGAATTCGCCCGCCTCTTCAAGGATGCTGGCGTCACCCGGGTCCTTACCGCTGAAGCCAGCGGGATCGCGCCTGGCATCATGGCCGCCTACTGCCTGGGCGTGCCGATGGTCTTTGCCAGAAAGAAGAAGCCTTCAACCGTCACTGACGAGGTCTACACCGCGGAAGTTTTCTCCTACACCAAGCAGGTGACCAACACCATTTCTGTTGAAGCCAAGTTCCTTGATGCCAATGACCGCATCTTAGTCATCGATGACTTCCTGGCCAACGGCGAAGCAGCCAAGGGCTTGATCTCCCTGGCTGAACAAGCCGGCGCTGAAGTAGTCGGCGTGGGCGTTGTCGTGGAAAAGGCCTTCCAGGGCGGCCACGACTGGCTGGTTAACCATGGCTACCACCTGGAAGCTTTGGCCAGCATCAAGGAATTCGCCGACGGGCAAGTCATTTTCAACTAATTTTTACAGTGGGAGTTATTAGATAAAAATGGATCAAACACAAGAACCTTCACAAGGCCGCTCTTTCGTCCTGGGCCTGCAGCACCTTTTGGCCATGTACTCCGGGGCCGTGGCGGTCCCGATCTTGATCGGCAATGCCCTGCACTTTAACTCAGAGCAATTGACCTACCTGGTCTCCATCGACATCTTCATGTGCGGCCTGGCCACCCTCTTGCAACTGATGCGCAACCGCTACTTCGGGATCGGCCTGCCAGTCGTTTTAGGCTGCGCCATTCAGGCTGTTGCTCCTTTGGAAATGATCGGGCAGAAGTACTCCATCGGCACCATGTACGGGTCAATCATCGTGGCCGGGGTCTTCGTCTTCCTCATCGCCGGAGTCTTTTCCAAAATCAAAAAGCTCTTCCCGCCAGTTGTCACCGGGACCTTGATCACCACTATCGGCTTGACCTTGATCCCGGTCGGCATCCAGAACCTGGGCGGCGGGTCAGCCACTGCCAAGGACTTCGGTGACCCGAAGAACCTCCTGGTCGGCTTCGTCACTATCTTAGTGATCGTGGCTCTGCAGGCCTTTGCCAAGGGCTTCATCGCCTCAATCTCCGTCTTGATCGGCCTCATCGTCGGCACTCTCCTGGCCGCCTGCTTAGGCATGGTTTCTTTAACTCCAGTTTCCCAAGCTGCCTGGCTGCACTTCCCGCAGTTCTTCTACTTCGGCTTGCCAAAATTTGAATGGTCATCCAGCTTGACTATGATGATCATCGCCTTGGTCTCCATGGTTGAATCGACCGGCGTCTTCTTCGCCTTAGGCGACCTCTTGGGCAAGGATATCACGGAAGATGACCTTAAGCGGGGCTACCGGGCTGAAGGGCTGGCCCAGATTTTCGGCGGCCTCTTCAACACCTTCCCTTACACCACCTTCTCCCAGAACGTCGGCCTCCTGCAATTGTCCGGCATCCGGTCTAAGCGGCCAATCTACTGGGCAGCCGGCCTCTTGATGGCCATGGGCCTTCTGCCAAAAGTCGGTGCCCTGGTCACCATCATGCCAACGGCCGTTTTAGGCGGGGCCATGGTGGTCATGTTCTCCTCCATCGCCGTACAGGGGATCAAGATGCTGCTCAAGGTCGACTTCAGCGACAACCACAATCTCTTGATCGTGGCCATCTCCCTGGGTCTGGGCTTAGGCGTTTCCGTCTACACAAACATCTTCCAGGCTCTGCCAAGTGAACTGCAGCTTTTCCTGGAAAACGGGATCGTCATCGCCTCAATTTCTTCCGTCCTTTTGAACTTGATCTTCAATGGCAAAAAGGGACTGGACGAAAAATAACTTTTGCAATTAAACACAGATAAACATCAGAAGCCTCCTTCACCATGAAGCGAGGCTTCTTTTTTGTCCTTAATCACTTAAAAGCAGAACGCAGCGCAAGTCGTCTAGCGCAATGACCCGTTCGCCGATCACCACCTTGTCTTCCGCGTAGCCCCGGACAAAACCAACTATTTCCTCCGGCCGGTCCCCGTTTTCATCCACCTCCTTGACCTGGACGGCCACCGGCCGCTGGTTGGCAAAAGCGGCTCCCAGCACTTTCCCGCACTCTTCCCGGCTCATCTCCGCCCGGTCGGGCACGCTTTTCTGCCTTGTTTCTTTATTGATCATGGCCGTGTGGTCGCTTAGGAAAAAGCCCGCCCACTTCTTCATCCCCCGGTCTTGGTAATGGGCGAAAAAATCCGTCACCCGCTGGTCAAACTCCTTACTCATAGGCGTTGCCCCCATTGTGGCCGCCGACCAAGCGGCTTCTGGCAATTGCCGTGGCCCCTGGCAAAAGGCTGGAGGCTCTGACGACACTGGCAAAACCGTACTTCTTCCGTAATTTGTCGACCACCTGGTCCCGCTTCTGCTGCTTGATCTGCTCGGCTGGCGGCAGGAAAAAGGTCAGCTGCTGGCAGCCGGCCGGCGCTAAATTGCTGTAGGTCACCCCCAGTCGTCTGACTGCCTGCCCCCGCCACTTTCTTCTAAAAAGGGCCCAGAGCTTGGCCACCAAATCGCTGGAAATATCAGTCGGCGTGATCTTCTCTTGAATGCTGAAGCCAGCTGGATCTGCCTCATAGTCAGCGTAACCGACATAAAGGCTGACCCGGCCTGCCAGCAAATGATGGGCCCGGATTCTGGCCGCGACCTGGTCCCCGATTTCCTGAATAACGATCTCAATTTCCCGCTGGTCTTCATAGTCCCGGTTCAAGATTTGGGAGTTTCCGTAGCTTTTGCTTTTGGGCCGGTACTTCCGCTTGATGATGCTCCGGTCCACTCCCCAGCTCATGGCAAAAAGCTGGTCGCCGATCACGCCAAACTCCTTCTTCAAAATAGCCGGATCGCTGTGGGCCAGGTCATACATATTGTTGATCCCCAGCCGGCGCAGGCGGTTGGCCGTCTTGACATTGATCCCCCAAACGTCTTCCAGCTTGGGAATCTTCCAGATAGTATCGGGCACGTCAATATAGTGCCAGCAGGCAATCATCGAAGTCCGGTGCTTGGCGGAAATGTCCATGGCCAGTTTGGCCAAAAGGGGGTTCTCCCCAATCCCGCAAGTCGTGTACAGGCCCAGGCTGTCATGAATATCTTTTTGAATCTTCCGGGCCACCAGATAAGGGTCATCCCCAAACAAATGCCAGGACTCTGTCATATCGATCATGCTTTCATCAATCGAATAGACATGGATATCCTCATCTGCCGCGTACTTGCGGAAAATCTGCAAAACCTCCATGCTGCGCTTGATGTAAAGATTCATATGTGGCTCAACCAGCATTAGGTCCGGGGCCTGGTCTTTAGGCGGCAAGTCCCTGGCCCGCATGACATTGCTCAGGCCGTACTTTTTCTTGGCCAAAGGCGAGGCAGCCATAATCAGGCCCGACCCCCAGTCAGTCCCCGCCTGCTGAGATACGACGGCTAAAGCGACTTCCATCGGGTTCAATCCCAGACGCAGGGCCTCGCAGGAGGCATAGAAAGATTTGTTGTCGATCATGAAAATAACCCGGTGGGGCTCATAACGGTAATCGTACATCAAAATCCACTTCCTTTTTGAACACTTGTTCTAACAAATTATATCGAACTTTTGTTCTGAAAAGCAAGCGAACAGAAAATAAAAGCAAAAATAAAAAGAGGCCTCAGCCTCTTTTCCAAAAATTCAGTTTAATAGTCGCCGTTCATGATCGTGTTCTTAACGATCACGTAGTCGACCCGTTTGATTGATTCCAGGTCCCGGCCACCGGCGTAAGAGATGGAAGACTGCAGGTCTTCCTTCATTTCTTCCAAGGTGTCAGCGATGCTGCCCCGGTAAGGGACCAGCATCTGCTTGCCTTCAACGTTGCGGTAGGCGCCCTTTTGCACTTCACTGGCTGAACCCCAGTACTGCTTGTAAGTCTTGCCGTCGATCTTGATCATGTTGCCCGGGGACTCTTCATGCCCGGCCAACATTGACCCGATCATGACCATGCTGGCCCCGAAGCGGACAGACTTGGCGATGTCGCCGTTGTGGCGGATCCCCCCGTCAGCGATCAAAGGCTTTCTGGCCACCTTGCTGCACATTCTGAGGGCAGCCAGCTGCCAGCCGCCAGTCCCGAAACCGGTCTTGAGCTTGGTGATGCAGGCCTTGCCCGGGCCAACCCCGACCTTGGTAGCGTCTGCGCCGGCATTTTCCAATTCCCGGACGGCTTCTGGCGTTGCCACGTTGCCGGCCGTCAGGAAGGTGTCCGGCATTTTTTCCTTAATGTACTTGATCATGTCGATCACGTAGACTGAGTGCCCGTGGGCCACGTCGATCGTGGTGTATTCCGGGATCAAGTCCTTTTCCACCAGTTCGTCGATAAAGTCATATTCATCGTCCTTGATGCCGACGGAAATCGATGCAAAAAGTCCCTTCTCATGCATCATCTTGATGAAGTCGGCCCGCTTTTCGGGCTGGAAGCGGTGCATGACATAGTAATAGCCATTTTGGGCCAGCCAGACCGCCAGGTCTTCGTCAATGACGCTTTCCATGTTGGCGGGAACGACTGGGATCTTGAAAGTTCGGTTTCCAAACTTGACGCTCGTGTCGCATTCCTTCCGGCTCTTCACGATGGCCTTGTTGGGCACCAGTTGGATATCATCATAGTCAAAAGCTTCCATGCTGAAATAATTGCTCATTTTTTGCCAGCTCCTTTTTTAAAGTACCTTTGATACTTTACTGACATTTCTCTTAAAAGTCAAGACTTATTCGAACCATTCACGAACGTTCTGAAAATATTATTCGGATTTCCTGTTGACTAATTGCCCGGTAAATGCTAACCTTTCTAACGTAAGTTCTACGAAATATTTTTTGAGGTGAGAAAATGACATCAATCGCAGTTGTCGGCAGCCAATGGGGCGACGAAGGCAAGGGTAAGATTACAGACTTTTTAGGAACGACGGCAGACCTGTCAGTTCGCGCTAACGGCGGTAACAACGCTGGCCACACGATCGACTTTGACGGCAAGGAATTCAAGATGCGCTTGATTCCATCCGGGATCTTCGCGGCTAAACTGGGCGCCGTGATCGGCAACGGGGTGGTTATCAACCCTGAAGTCCTCCTGGGCGAACTGGACAACTTGGAAAAGAGCGGGATCGACACCAGCAACTTGAAGATCTCCAACCGCGCTCACGTCATCATGCCTTACCACGTAATGCAAGACACTTATGAAGAAGAAGCCAAGGGCAGCCTGAAGGTCGGCACCACCAAGAACGGGATCGGGCCAACTTACATGGACAAGGCTTCCAGAATCGGTATCCGGGTCTGCGACTTGATTGATCCGGAAACTTTTGCTGAAAAGCTCCGCTTCAACCTGGAAAGCAAGAACGCCCTCTTCACCAAGGTTTACGGCAAGCCAGCCATGGACTTTGACGAAATCTACAACAAGTACGTTGAATACGGCAAGCGGATCGCCAAGTACGTTTGCGACACTTCCCTTTACGTCAACGACGCCCTGGACAAGGACGAAAAGGTCCTCTTTGAAGGTGCCCAAGGGATCATGCTGGACATCGACCAGGGTACCTACCCATTCGTAAGTTCTTCTAACTCAGTTTCCGGCGGGATCGCTTCCGGCAGCGGGATCGGGGCCAACCGGATCAAGACTGTCCTGGGCATCTGCAAGGCCTACACTACCAGAGTTGGTGCCGGCCCGTTCCCAACTGAACTGCATGATGAAACCGGCGACAAGATCCGGGACATCGCCCACGAATACGGTACTGTTACTGGCCGTCCGCGCCGGGTTGGCTGGTTTGACTCAGTTGCCCTCCGTCACGCTAAGCGCGTAGCCGGAATCAACGCCTTGAGCTTGAACCTGCTGGACGTCTTCAGCGGCTTTGACAAGATCAAGATCTGCGTGGCCTACGACTTAAACGGCAAGCAAATTGACTACTACCCAGCCAGCTTGAAGGAAGTTGAAGCTTGCCAGCCAGTTTACGAAGAACTGCCAGCCTGGGAAGAAGACATCACCGGCGCCAAGAGCTGGGAAGACCTGCCAGAAAAGGCCCAGGCCTTCGTCAAGCGGATCAGTGAAATCACTGGCATCCCTGTCGTGACTGTTTCTGTCGGCCCAGACCGGGAACAAACCATCGTTTTGCAAGACCCATGGACTCTGTAAGACGGTAAAAAATATCAACACAAAAACCGTTTCGCCAGGCGAAACGGTTTTTCTTATCTTTATATTTTCTGCTGCTGTTTGCTATTTGACCGACAAAATGGTCACTTCATAGTCCCCCATTGGGGCTTCAACCGTCACCCGGTCTCCGGCCTTGTGCTTCATCAAGGCATGACCCAAAGGCGAGTCAAAGGGCAGTTTTCCGTCCCCTACGGCCTCTTCCATCCGGCCGACGATCCGGTATTCTTCGACCTCCTGGTCGTCTTCATAACGGATTTCCACCTGCTTGCCCAGGTTGACCTTGCCATCGTTGACCGTTTCGATGACTTCCGCGTATTTCAGCTGCTTGTTCAAGTAGCGGACCCGGCTGTCCAGGTGGCGGAGTTCTCTTTTTGCGGTTGAATATTCAGTGTTTTCGGACAAGTCGCCCAGGGCCCGGGCCTCCTTCAGGTTCTGCACCCGGCGGGGCCGGTCAGCCTTCAAGGCCGCGATCTCGTCTTCAATCTGCTTGTAGCCCTCAGGGGTCATTTTCTGATAATATACCATGCTTGCCAGTCGCCTTTCACTTCCATTTTTAAATCATTATAGCCCGCCCAGGCTTTTTTGCCAAAAAATTTATTTAGCAGTCAAAAAAGTTGAGTGCTAATTGCGCCATTTTTTAAAAAAGGGACTATAATATAGTTGTCGGGAAAGAAAGCGGCTCCACCGCTTCTCTCCCCGCCTCTGTTTGTAAAAGAAATTTGAATAATTTGTTGAAGGGAAGTTTTAGATTATGACTAATGATTTAATGAACCGTTACAACGACTTGTTCGATCACATGGGCGGCTGGCTTGACAACTCCAAGGACTTCTTGGACAGCCACGCTTTCAGAAACATTTTGCAATCAGACGTTGCTGAAGATGAGCACGAATACACCGTCAAGGTCGACGTGCCGGGGATGAGCAAGGATGACATCCACCTCTCCTACACTGACGGGATTTTGACGATTTCCGGCCACCGCAGCACTTTCAAGGATGACAGCGACAAGAAGAAGAACCTCCTGCGCCAGGAACGCAGCGAAGGGTCAGTTTCCAGAAGCTTCAGCCTGCCGAACGTTGACAAGAAAGGCATCAGCGCTAAGCTTGACGGGGGCGTTTTGACGGTTACCCTGCCGAAGGCAGCTCCAGAAGAAAATGAAGACACGATTACTATCGAATAAGTCCAGAGTGCTTAGAGAAGCCCGCGAGGGCTTCTTTTTTTGTCCTCTTTAGCGTAAGATTATTCTGTAATCATCTATTGCTAAAGGAGATTTTTCATGTCACACGAATTAAGTCCCCAGCTGCTGGAGTCCTTCAGCCGGGACTTCAACGCTGATCCTAAAAATCAAGTAATTTCCCGGGCCGCCAGACGTAGCGGCCTCTTAGAAGCCGCCTACAACCCGGCCGTCAGCCAGCGGCTGAACCGGACTTTTTCCATCGAGCTGGACACTGACAATGTCACCAACCAGCAGCAATCCGGCCGCTGCTGGCTCTTTTCAACCTTGAACGTGGTCCGGCACAATTTTGGCAAGGCCAACAAGGCTAAGAACTTCACCTTCTCCCAGAGCTACAACTTCTTCTGGGACAAGATTGAACGGGCCAACTACTTCTACGACCGGATCATTGCTACGGCTGACCGGCCTTTGACTGACCGGACGGTCCGCGGCTACTTTGACTGGTGCCAGACTGATGGCGGCCAGTGGCACATGGCGGCTTCCCTCATCGCCAAATACGGGGTAGTGCCGGCTTACGCCATGCCGGAAAGCTTCAACAGCAACCACAGCGAGGCTTTGGACATGGTTTTGGCCGACAAGGAAAGAAAAGATGCCCTGGCCCTGCGCCGGCTGGCGCAAGCAGGCGACCAGGAAAAGCTGGAGGCGGCCCGGACCGACTTTTTAAGCCAGATCTACCGGATCATGGCTACGGCCTTGGGTGAACCGCCGAAGACTTTTGACCTGGAATTCAGAGACGACGACAAGAACTACCACTTGGACAAGGACTTGACTCCGGTCCAGTTCTACCAAAAGTACTGCGCGACCGACCTGGACGACTATGTAGTTTTGGCGAATGCTCCAGACCATGAAATGAACCGGGTCTTGCACCTGGGCTTTGAAGACAACATTAAGGGCGGCTACCCTAACCTCTTCATCAACGTGCCGATGGAATACCTGGAAGACGCGGCTATTGCCCAGCTGAAGGACGGGGAAGCTGTTTGGTTCGGCAATGATGTTGGCCGCCAGATGGACCGCAAGACCGGCTTCATGGACCTGGATCTCTACCAGCTGGACCAGCTTTTGGACATCGACAGCCACTTGTCCAAGGCTGACCGTCTGGCTACCGGGATCGGGGAATCTTCCCACGACATGGCCCTGGTCGGCGTGGACGTGGACGGCGGGCAAGTCCGGCAATGGAAGGTGGAAAACTCATGGGGCGACAAGTCCGGGGAAAAGGGCTACTTCACCATGAGCGCTGACTGGTTCAGAGAATACACCTACGAGGTCGCCGTGCAAAAGAAGCACGTGCCGGCTGAAATCCTGGATCTGCTCAAGAGTCAGCCAATCGAACTTGATCCTTGGGATTCCTTGATTTAAGCAGGTATGTTAACATTGACTTATTAATATTAAAACAAAAGGAGAAAAAACATGAGTCATGAATTAACTCTGCAGGAATTGGCCGAATTCAGCGCCAATTTCAATGCTGACCCGAAGAACCAAGTCATCGCCCGTGCTGCCGCCAGAAGCGGGGTTCTGGAAGCCTCCTACAACGAACGCGTGGCTGGCCGCTTGACCAGGGTCTTTTCAACTGAATTGCCAACGGACAACGTTACCAACCAAAAGCAGTCCGGCCGCTGCTGGCTTTTCTCAACCTTGAACATCCTGCGCCACGACTTCGGCGCCAAGCACAAGGCCAAGAACTTTACCCTGTCCCAAAGCTACAACTTCTTCTGGGACAAGCTGGAAAGAGCCAACCTCTTCTATGAAAAAGTGATCGAAACCGCTGATAAGCCATTAGACGACCGGGAAGTCCGCAGCTACTTCGACTTCGCCGGCCACGACGGCGGCCAATGGCACATGGCCATCTCTTTAGTCAAGAAGTATGGTGTCGTGCCAAGCTACGTTATGCCGGAAAGCTTCAACACTTCCGCTACTGCGGGCTTGGCCAGCGCCCTGGCTGACAAGGAAAGAAAAGACGCCCTGGCCTTGCGCCGCCTGGCTCAAGCAGGTGACCAGGAAGGGCTGGAAAAGGCCCGCAAGACCTTCTTAAACGAAATCTACCGGATGGTTGCCATCGCCGTTGGTGAACCGCCAAAGACTTTTGACCTGGAATACAGAGACGACGACAAGAACTACCACCTGGAAAAGAACTTGACCCCAGTCTCCTTCTTCAACAAGTACTTTGACGTCGACCTGGACGACTACGTGGTCTTGACCAACGCCCCAGACCACGAATACGGCAAGCTCTACCACCTGGGCGCTGAAGACAACGTTGAAGGCGGCAGCCCGATCCTCTTCTTGAACGTGCCGATGGAATACCTGGAGCAAGCCGCTGTTGCCCAATTAAAGGACGGGGAAGCTGTCTGGTTCGGCAACGACGTCCTGCGGCAAATGGACCGCAAGACCGGCTACCTGGACACTGACCTCTACAAGCTGGAAGACCTCTTTGACGTTGACCTCAGTCTGTCCAAGGCTGACCGCCTGGCTACCGGCGTTGGTGAAGTTTCCCACGCCATGACCCTGGTCGGAGTTGATGAAGATAAGGGCGACATCCGCCAATGGAAGGTGGAAAACTCCTGGGGTGACAAGTCCGGCGAAAAGGGCTTCTTCGTCATGAGCCACAACTGGTTCACGGAATACGTCTACGAAGTCGTTGTCCACAAGAAGTACTTGACCAAGGACCAGCAAGAGTTGCTCTCTTCAACTCCTGTTGAACTTGCTCCTTGGGACTCATTAGCCTAATGGGTACGCTGATTATCGTCGGCCTGACCTCGCTCGTCATGCTGGGCCTGGTCATCGCCGCCCTTCACCGGGATTAAGCACGAAAAAACCGCTCAGTTCTCTAACAGAACTTGAGCGGTTTTTTACTTTAGATTAAAACTTAATCCTTGCTCTTAAACTGGTCGCCGGCCAAAGTCCGGTAGAACTCAGCGTGAGCCGCGTTGTAGTAAGGCACCAGCCAGAGGAAGCCGATCCCCAAGGACAGGACGGCCAGAATGTTCCAGCCGATAAAGCTCAATTCGAAAACAAACAGTTCCCACTTGTGCCCGTTCATCAATTCCTTGCTCTTAGTAATAGCTTCAGTTGGCGCTGGTTCCTTGCCTGCATCCAGAATATCCTTCAAGATATACGGCGCCATGGCGTAGCTGAGGGCCTTGATGATCCCTGGAATAACCAGCAGCAGGGTCCACATAGCCGTAAAGAACATGGTTAGGAAGGTGGTTAAAAAGGTCGGCAGAAAGCGGCTGTTGGTAAAGCCGGAGAAAATCCCGGTGAAGATATTGGTCTTCTCATCCTTGTCGACCAGGTGCAGGTAGGTGTAGCTTACCCCGGCAATGATCAAGGCGCTTAACACTGAGCCGACTACGCTCGTGCTCACTGAGACGGCACTGAGGTCAGTCCCCTGCACGGCCGTGAAGCCAGCCGGCATCCCGTTGAAAATCCCGGAGAAGACAGCGGTCATGAAAGTCAGGCCAACTGCCCAGCCCCACTTGCCTTTCAGCTTACTCTTAGCCGCGGCCTTCAAGGCCGGGCGGTCAATTGTTACATTTGCATTTTCCATCATAAATACCCCCGAATTCACAAGCTGCCCGCAGGCAGTACTATTATCTTGTCATAATTATATCATAGCAAGGTTATCCTTATCAGTAAAAATGAACGAAAAATAGCCGAAACACAAAAAAGAGAGCTCGCTGGAGCTCTCTTTCTTTATCTGCTTTGTCAAACTACTTTTCGTAGCTTTGGGCAACCTTTTCGTAGTAGGCAACTTCATCGTCAGTACACTTAACAAAGTGGCCTGGACGGATTTCGTGCATGGACCGTTGGTCGTCCTTGCCGTCGCCTTCGAACTTGCCGTATTCGTAGTCGATCCGCTTCCGGGACCGTTCGATTTCCGGGTCTGGTTGCGGCACGGCAGAGATCAAACTCTTGGTGTAGTCGTGCAGCGGGTGGTCGTAAACTTCGTCAGCATCGCCAACTTCCAGCAGCTTACCGTAGTGCATAACCCCGATCCGGTCAGAGATGAACTTAACCATGGACAAGTCGTGGGCGATGAAGAGGTAAGTCAAGTCACGCTGCTTCTTCAAGTCGATCATCAAGTTGACAACCTGGGCTTGAATGGACACGTCCAAGGCTGAAATAGGTTCGTCGGCCACGATGAACTTCGGTTCAACGGCCAGGGCCCGGGCGATCCCGATTCTTTGCCGCTGACCACCGGAGAATTCGTGTGGGAAACGGGAAGCGTGGTTACGGTTCAAACCAACCGTTTCCAGCAGGTCTTCGACCCGCTTGCGCCGTTCTGCCTTGTCCTTAACCAAGTGGTGGATGTCCAGCCCTTCCGCGATAATGTCTTCAACCGTCATTCTTGGGTTAAGGGAAGCGTATGGGTCCTGGAAGATCATCTGCGCGTCGCGGCGGAAAGCCAATTGTTCGTCGCGGCCATGCAGCTTGGTCACATCCTTGCCTTCAAAGAGGACTTCACCGGCCGTTGGCTTGTACAGCTGCAAAATTGACCGGCCAGTGGTGGTCTTACCAGAACCTGATTCACCAACCAGGCCGAAGACTTCACCTTCATAGATGTCGAAGCTGACGTCGTCGACACCTTTGGTGACGGTGCGTCCGTTCTTGAAGTATTGCTTCAAGTGCTTGACCTCTAAAATCTTTTTTCTTTCTTCTGGCATATTCTGCTTCTCCTTTAATCCTTGTCAGCTGCTTGCAGTTCCTTGTAGTGTTCCCAGCGACGCACGATTTCATCAGGCGGAGTAACCTTTGGCGCGTCTGGGTGCAGGAGCCAGGTAGCAGCTTGGTGGGTTTCTGAAACCTTGAAGAACGGCGGCTTCATTTGCGCGTCGATCTTCATCGCGTACTTGTTTCTCGGGGCAAATGGGTCGCCCTTTGGCGGATCAAGCAAGTCTGGCGGGGTCCCTGGAATTGATTCCAGCTTTTCACTGGTCAGGGTCGGCATGGAGTTGATCAAGCCCCAAGTGTAAGGGTGTTGCGGGTTGTAGAAGATTTCGTCAACCGTCCCCTTTTCCAAAAATTCCCCGGCGTACATAACGTTAACGCGGTCAGCCATCCCGGCAACGACACCCAAGTCGTGGGTGATGAAGATGATGGAAGTCTTGACTCTCTTTTGCAAGTCCTTCATCAAGTCCAGGATTTCAGCTTGCACAGTAACGTCCAAGGCAGTGGTTGGTTCGTCAGCCAAAAGGATTTCCGGTTCACAGATCAAGGCAATGGCGATAACGATTCTTTGCCGCATACCACCAGAGAATTGGTGCGGGTATTGGTTGATTCTTTCTTCAGCGTTCGGAATACCAACGGCCTTCATCATTTCCAAGGCCTTAGCCCAGGCTTCCTTCTTGGAAGCGCCCTTGTGCTTGATCAATGGTTCAGCGATTTGCTGGCCGATCTTCATGGTCGGGTCCAAAGAAGTCATTGGGTCCTGGAAGATCATGGCGATCTGGTTACCACGGATCTGTTGCCATTCCTTTTCAGAAATCTTCAGCAGGTCCTTGCCATGGAAGAGGATTTGCCCGCCCATGATCTGGGAGTTCTTGGCCAAAAGGCCGATGATGCTCCGGGTGGTAACAGACTTGCCTGAACCGGATTCACCAACGATCGCTAAAGTTTCACCTTCATCAAGGTGGAATGAAACGTCACGAATGGCCTTAACTTCACCAGCGTAAGTGTGGAAGTCAATCTTTAAGTTTTTAACGTCTAAAATTCTATTTGCCATATGTTCGTCTCCCTTATCTTTGGCCCTTAGGGTCGAAGGCATCACGCAGACCGTCACCGAGCAGGTTGAAGGCAATCATCAAAACGCAGAGGACTGCTGCTGGGTACCACATTTGGTATGGCAGGAACTGGAAGTTCTTCTGCCCTTCGTTCAAAAGCACACCCAGGGAAGTTTCAGGAGCGGAAATACCGATACCGATGAAACTCAGGAAGGCTTCGAAGAAGATGGCACTCGGGATGGTGTACATGGTTTGAATGATGATGATACTGGACAGGTTTGGAATCAGGTGCTTGGTAGCGATCTTAAAGGTTGATTCACCCAAGGACCGGGCTGCCAGAACGTATTCTTCATTCTTCAAAGACAGTGTCTCGGCACGGATCTGCCGGGCCATCGTGGTCCAGGATGAAATAGCCAGGGCCAGGATGATGGAAGTGATACCAGGCTTCAAAACAACCAGCATCAAAACAACGATAACCAGAGTTGGAATTGAAGAAATGATTTCGATGATCCGTTGCATGATGTTGTCAGTCATGCCGCCCTTCCAGCCGGAGATGATCCCGTAGGTAATCCCGATGGCCAGGTCGAAGAAGGCGGCAACCACGGCAACGATCAAGGAGATCTTAGTACCGTAGATGATTCTTTGTGCCAGTGACCGACCCAGGTAGTCGGTCCCGGCAACAAAGTACTTGCCAGCTGGCACTGAAGCGTAAGCATCAGTCCAAACGCCGTTTTGCTTGATCTTCCCGTTCAAACCGTTGAGCCAGTCAAAGCCCTTCCACTTGGCCGGCAGGTTGGCGTATTGCGGGGCTGACTTAACCAAGCTGGAGTTATTGATCCAGAAGCTGGAGCCAAAAGCGATAACCACCATCACGATGATGATAACGGCAGAAATCATGGCTGCCTTGTTGCTCTTGAATCTGATCCACACGTTCTGCATGAAAGAAAGTGAGGGACCTGAAATGTGTTCCGCGCTTTGCGTGTCACCCTTTTCCACGTGTTCAAAGGATTCAGGTGTGATCTTTACGTTACTTGCGTCTTGATCCATTGATTTTAACCTCGCTTTCCATTAGTCAGTCAGTCTGATCCGTGGGTCGATCAGACTGTACACGATGTCAGTAAGCAGCAGGATTACCACCAAACCGAAGCAGTAAACCATACTTACACCCATGATGGTCGGGTAGTCGTTGGTCAGGATTGACTTGGTGAACTGTTCCCCGATCCCAGGAATGTTGAAGATGTTTTCGATAACCATTGAACCGGTCATCAAAGCAACGGCGTATGGCCCGATCAAGGTAACCAATGGAATCATTGAGTTACGCAGGGTGTGCTTTCTGATGACTTCGATCCGGCTAAGACCCTTGGCCTTACCCAGTTCAACGTAGTCGGAACTCAAGGTGTCGACCATTTCCGTTCTGATAAATCTGGCTGTTTCGGCCAGCGGCCCAACCGAGAGGGCGATCGTCGGCATGATCGTCTGTGCTGCTTCACCCCAGCCGGCGATTGGGAACCAGCCCAGCTTCAAGCCGATGTAGTATTGAAGCAATACCGCCAGAACGAAGTTAGGAACCGACTTACCAATGATGGAAACGATCGTCGCGGTGGAGTCGATCCAGGTACCTTGGTTCATGGCCGCGATTGAGCCGATGATGATCCCCAGGATAACCCCGACAACCAGAGCTTGCAGACCCAATTGAGCTGAAGCGCCCAAACGCGCCCCGATCAAGCTGGAAACAGGCTGGTTGCTGTATTGGAAGGAAATCCCAAAGTCACCATGCGCGGCGCCAGCCAGGTAGGTGATGTATTGTTCAATAACAGGTTTGTCCAAGCCGTATTGCTTGTTCATAATTGCCTTTTGGGTAGCCGTCATCTTTGCTTCGTTGGCGTACGGAGAACCTGGCATCATCTTCATTAAGAAGAAGGTAATCGTCGCAACGAGGAACAAAGTGAGGATCATGTAGAAAATACGTTTTAGTAAGTATTTAGCCATAGTATTGCTCCTTACACTTTTTTGCTTTAATCAGCATTACATTTTTAATGTTTTTCTTATTATACCAAAAAATAAAGAAATTACCATACGATGATATAAAACTGTGCCCCTAAAAGTCAAGCACTACGGGCTTTTTGTCCGTTTTTCCCATCATTTGGCAACTAACCTAAACTTTGCTTTTTTCTTTTTTGAGTCTATCTGGAACTTAGACTGACCTTTTTTAAATAAGTGTTCGGCTAAGATAAAAATATTAGTCTTTTTTCCTATAAAAACTAATTTTCTTAACTTTCGGCCAGCAGACATCTTTAGCGGCCTCCCTCCTTTAGCCCAAAAAATATCCTATTCCCGGACATAAATCCCGGAATAAAGAAAAAGTTGAGCGTTATTGCTAACGTCTCAACTTTCAATTATACCACGGTTAAATTTTAATTTTTAACCGCGTAAGTTGTCTTAAAGTCTGGGTATTCGCCATTGAAGACCAGGTTCTTGATGTTTGGTCTGATCATCCAGGCCTGGCCCATGTGGTAAAGCGGGCTGATGGCTTCCTGGTCGATCAGGATCTTTTCCGCCTTGAGCAAGGCCTTGCGGCGCTTGGTCTTGTCCATGGTTAGGGAAGCCTTGACTGCCTTGTCGTATTCCTTGTTCTTCCACTTGCCGAAGTTGTAAGTCTGCCCTGACTGCATGTAAGCCAGGAAGTGGTATGGGTCTGGGAAGTCGCTGGTCAGGCCGCCTAAAACGACATCAAAATTATTGGCAATTTGCCGGGAAACCCGGGTCGTCTTTGGCAGGTTGTTGACGGAAACAGTCATCTTGCCGCCAAAAGCCTCAGTCAAGGCGCTCTGGATGAACTCGGTCTGCTTCTTGTAGCTGTCATCATCATCGGCCATCAAGGTGAAGGAAACCCTCTTGACGCCCAGTTCCTTCAAGGCCTTCTTGAAGTAGCTGCGAGCGGACTTGAGGTCGTATTCCACGTACTTGTTCACGCTGGAGTTGGCACTTTCCGCTTCCTGGGCAAAATTCTTCCCGTCTAAGACCACATTGGTGGCTGAGAAGGTCTTGGCCTGGGTGTTGTAAGTCCCGATCGTGGACAGGAGCTGCTTGCGGTTGATAGCCATGGAGATGGCCCGGCGGAGGTTGGCGTTACGGAAGATCTTTTTCTTCTTGTAGTTGTAGCAAAGGTAAGTAGTGTTACCCAAAGTCAAAACCCGGTAGCCCTTCTTGCCCTTCATGCTCTTGGCCGCCTGGGTGTCCAGGATGGCCGCGTCCAGCTTCCCGGTCTGGTAGAGGTTGTAATCAGTTGACGGGGTCTTCTGGACGCTGTAGTTGATGGTCTCCAGCTTGACAGCCTTCTTGTCCCAGTAATACGGGTTCTTGGCCAGCTTCCAGGTAAGGTTGGATCCGGTCCAGCCCACGGACTCGAAAGGCCCGTTGTAGACGGCGTAGGCGGATTTGGTCCCGTAGCGCTTGCCGTACTTCTTGACAGCCTTGGAGTCCAGAGGTTTCAAGCTGATGGCCGTAACGACCTTAAAATAAGGAATCTTCTTTTCAAAAGTCACGACCAGCTTGTACTTGCCTTCGGCCTTAACCCCCAGGCTGGACGGCTTCTTCTTGCCTTCAGAGATCTTGATGGCGTTCTTGATGCCTTCATAGTTGTTGACCTGGCCGGAAGCAGTCTTGGGGTCCACCTGCCGGCGCCAGGCGTAAACAAAGTCTTCCGCCGTTACCGGGTCCCCGTTTGACCACTTGGCGTCTTTTCTCAAGTAAAAGGTCCAGGTCAGACCGTCTTTAGAAGTCGTGCTCTTGGTAGCCACGCCTGGAACAGTCTTGGAGTCCTTGCCCAGCCGGTAGAGGCCTTCATAGGTATTGGCGATCTGTTCCTCGCTGGCCGTGTCATCGGCTTTGGCCGGGTCCAGGCTCTGCAGTTCAGAAGTAGTCATCCAGTTGATCGACTTTTCATAGCCGCTGCTGGACACGGGCTTGGCTGACTTGGTCGCGGTCTTGCTGCAGGCTGCCAACAAGAAGGCACCGGATACGGCGACAGTTGCCGTCAGAAGCTTTTTAAAATTACTCACTGTCTTATCCTCTCTTGGTCAAAAAACTTTTTTGTAAAACACATCTTTTAGCAATTCATCAGTATCTAATCATTTTCTCATTATAAAATATTTCCCACCCTGTGACAATTCAAAAAATATGACAAAAGTGAAATAGCCAGAACAATATATAAAAAAGAAAACGGAGCCAGGGCTCCGTTTTCAAAAAATCTGTCAACTTAATTTACCGCTTAAACTACTTGATGTAGGCTTCCTTGAAGTTGTAAGGAGCACCGGCACCATTGAAGACAACGCCCTTGACGCTGGTCTTAACCAGGGTAGCTTCGTTTGAGTAGTACAGTGGAGTAACGCCCTGGTCTTCGATCAAAGCGCGGTCAGCAGCCACCATAGCCTTCCAGCGGGCTGCGGTTGACCCAGTCGTCTTAGACAGGGAAATGTTCTTGTTGTAAGTAGTTGACTGCCACTTGCCGTAGTTGTATGCGTTGCCCTTGGAGAGCAGGTCCAGGAAGGAGATTGGGTCTGAGAAGTCGGCGGTCCAGCCAGTAGCCACGACGTCGAACTTCAGGCTTGATACCCGGGACAGACGGGTCTTGAATGGCACGTTGGAAACTTCAACCTTCATGCCCAGGTTTGATTCCAGGGCACTTTGGATGAATTCAGTGACCTTCTTGGCGTCGTCAGTGTCATCCCCAAGCAGGCTGATCGTGATCTGCTTCTTGCCCAGTTCCTTCAAAGCCTTCTTGTAGTATTCCTTGGCCTTGGCCTTGTCGTAGCCTTGAACAGCCTTAGTAGCAGCGGTTTGTACTTCGCTTGAGAAGTCCTTGCCAGTGCTTGAGTCGGTGATCCCGGCCGCGGTGAAGGAAACGGCAGGACTGTTAGCCGCGCCGACAGTCGTTGCCAGGGCCTTCTTGTTGATGGACAGGGAGATAGCCTTGCGCAAGTTTGCGTTGGCCAGGTTCTTGTCCTTGGCAATGTTGTATTGCAGGTATCTGGTAGAAGCAAACTTTCTGACAGTCCAGCCGGTTGAGCCCTTAAGCTGCTTGCTTTGCTGGGCGTTCAAGTTGGTTTCGTCCAGCTTGCCGCTTTGGTAGAGGTTGTAGCTGGTTGACTGGGTCTTTTGGACGCTCATGTTGATCTGGTCCAGCTTGACGTTCTTCTTGTCCCAGTAGCTGTTGTTCTTGACCAGCTTCCAGGAGAGGTTGGTCCCGGTCCAGCCGGTCATCTTGAATGGACCGTTGGACAGAACGTACTTGGCAGCCGTACCGTACTTGTCCCCGCACTTTTCCACGAACTTCTGGTTTTGCGGGAAGAAGATGTAGAAGCCCATCAGCAGCTTGAAGTATGGGATTCTCCGTTCCAAGTTGACCGTCAGCTTGTACTTGCCGTCAGCCTTGATGCCCAAAGTGTTGACCGCCTTCTTGCCGGCAACGATCTGGTCAGCATTCTTGATGCCGGAGAAAAGGTAGGCGTATTCAGAAGCAGTCTTTGGGTTGACCGTTCTTCTCCAGGAGTAGACGAAGTCCTGGGCGGTAACTTCATCCCCGTTGGCCCATTTAGCGCCCTTGCGGAGGTTGAAGGTCCAGGTCTTGCCGTCAGAGCTTTCCTTCCAGCTCTTGGCGATCCCCGGAGTGGCCTTGGCATTGTTGCTAAGCCTGATCAAACCTTCCATGACATTGTTGAACTGGTCAGCGTCGTAACGGTCGGTGGCCTTGGACGGGTCCATGATCGTCAGTTCGGCAGCTTCCGTCCAGGACAATTTTTGCGCCTTGGATGATGAGCTTGACTTGCTTGATGAACTGCCACAGGCTGCCAGAAGCGCAGCTGAGGCGAGCAAAACTGAGCCGGTAGCGAATAACTTCTCTTTTCTCATAATTGCACCTCATTTTATTAAAAAACAAACATAGATTAGATTAGAATTAAAAGCTATAACTTAAGTCTAATTATAACGGGGATTTTTTAATTTTCAACCCCTTTTTAAAAATAAAGGTTCAGTATAAAAACTTGTGTAAATGACTGAGAGACTTAGGAAGCTTTCCGCGATAGTTCCATTAACCGCAGGAAGAAGTATTCATCATCTGGATACCCATACCCTTTACGTCTCTCGGT
>Ga0214925_100221_pt1 | contig 42488 bp, 40 predicted proteins | sample Stichaenrichment_FD_168299 | JGI IMG/M metagenome (GOLD analysis project Ga0214925, IMG submission 168299) | Xylose enriched microbial communities from anaerobic bioreactor in Madison, Wisconsin, United States - 63SRT | ecosystem: Engineered > Bioreactor > Anaerobic > Unclassified | place: USA... | reverse complement strand
CCGACGATCAAGTCCGGACTGGCAGACGGCGCGGACATCGTGCTGTTCAGCGGAGACAAACTTCTGGGCGGACCGCAGGGCGGAATCATCGTCGGAAAGAAGAGCATCATCGATAAGATGAAAAAACATCCCCTGGCAAGGGTTCTCCGTGTCGATAAGATGACCCTGTCCGCGATGGAAGCGACATTCAATATTTACTTTGATGAAGAAAAGGCAAAAGAAGAAATTCCGGTTTTGAACATGCTGACGAGAGATCCGGAGCTTCTGCGCCAGGAGGCAAGGGACCTGCTGCAGAGAATTCAGGCGCTTGACGCGGGATATGAAGCTGAAGTGGTCGAGTCCACGGGTCTGGTCGGCGGCGGATCGGCGCCGGGAACCGAACTTCCGGGATTCGGCGTTGCGCTGAAACACCCGTCCTTCAGTGAGAAGGAACTGGATGAGAAGCTGCGTGAAGGTTTGCTTCCGATCGTAACCAGGACGATTCACGATCATATCCTGTTCGACGTCCGCACAATGACCGGAAAAGAGCGGGAAGAGGCCGCAGAAAAACTGGGCAGAATCGCGGGCCGTTAAGGAAACGGATGAAGAGATATTCAGAGAAAGATATTGAAATCAAGTAGCTGTAGAAATAAGGGGCAAAACATAGATGAAAAATATTATTGTCGGAACAGCAGGCCACGTCGATCACGGAAAGACCTGTCTGATCCGCGCGCTGACCGGGACGGACACAGACCGCCTGAAAGAGGAGCAGAAGCGCGGAATTACGATTGAAAACGGATTCGCGGACATGATCTGCGGAGATTATAACATCAGCATCATTGACGTACCGGGACATGAAAAGTTTATCCGCAACATGCTGGCGGGAATCGGCGGAATCGACATGGTTCTGCTGGTTGTAGCGCTGGATGAGGGCGTCATGCCGCAGACGGTGGAGCATCTCCATATTCTGGACATGCTGGGAATCCGCCGCGGAATCATCGTATTTACCAAGCGCGACATGGTGGACGATGAGGACTGGATTCAGCTGGTCGAGGATGACACCCGGGAGCTGGTTAAGGGAACCTTCCTGGAAGATGCACCGAGCATCGAAGTCGCTGCTTTTGAGGGCTATCACATTGAAGAGCTGAAGCAGCTGATTGTATCGCAGATAGACGATGCTCTGCTGAAAAACAACGCGGAAGAGCTCTTCCGTCTGCCGATCGATCGTGTATTTACGATTCAGGGCTACGGCACCGTCATTACAGGAACCCTGATCGAGGGAACCATCCGCAAGGGTGATGAAGTCGAGATTTTCCCGGAGGACCGCAAGGTAAAGGTCCGCAATGTCCAGGTGCATAATGAGTCTGTGGATGCGGCGTTTGCGGGACAGAGAACGGCCCTCAATCTTGCCGGAATCGGCAAAGAAGAGCTGAACAGGGGCGACGTGCTGGCCTATCCGGACTCTCTAGAGCCGTCCATGATGGCGGATATTTATCTGGAGCTGTTCGATGATATCGAATACGAGGTACTGAATAACAGCAGAGTGCACTTCTACTGCGGGTCGACCGAGGTAATCGGGAAACTGGTGCTGCTGGACCGGGACGCAGCGGAGCCGGGAGACAGCTGCTACGCACAGATTCGTTTTGAGAAAGAAGTTGCCTTCAAGAGAGAAGACCGCTTCATCGTCCGCTTCTATTCTCCGGTTGTAACCATCGGAGGCGGACGCATTCTGGACGCGCATCCGGCCAAGCATAAGAGAAACCGTGACAGCGTCCTTCATGCTCTGGAAATCAAGGATCACGGAGAAATGAAGGACATCGCCGAGCAGTACATTCTGGAAGGCAGCGCCCAGCTGCTGACGGAGCCAGTGCTGGCAGCGCGTCTGAGAATCGGAAGAGAGCAGTGCCATTCCATCGTAGAAAAGCTGATGGAAGAAAAGAAGGTTCAGCTGGTCGGAAAATATCTCATGCATGTGGTTTATCTGGATGGCGCATATGAAGCCGGAGAGAAGATCCTTTCCGCCTTCCATGAGAAAAATCCGCTGACACCGGGAATGCTGAAAGAGGAATTCTATTCCCGTCTGATGAAGGATCTGCGCATCCAGGACAAGCAGGCCGGACAGGGGATCGGCCAGTGCATGCTGGAAGCCGGAAAGATCCGGGAAGAGGCCAACGCAGTGGCGCTGGCAGATTTCAAGGTTCAGTTCACTCCGGAGATGGATAAGATCAGAGAGCGGATGAAGAAGGTCTATAAAGAGGCAGGCTATGAGATGCCGTCACAGGATCAGGTGCTGAAAGAGGAGAATGATCCGAAGCTTGCGCGTCACGTTCTGGACGCCATGGCAGGTTCCGGGGAACTGATCCGGCTGGACGGCCAGAACCTGATGGATCCGGAGTTTTATCAGAAAGCGCTGGATGCCATGACAGAGACTGTGGATAAGCAGGGGCAGATTACCCTGGCGGAATTCCGCGATCTGATCCATGCGTCCAGAAAGTACGCCATGATTATATTAGAGTATTGGGATCGTCAGCATATCACCGTGAAAATCGGCGATGCAAGAGTAAGAGGGTAAAAGATGGATTTTAAGCAGATTGAAGCATTCGTAAATGTCGTTAAATATCGCAGTTTCTCCAAGGCGGCAGACGCAGCGTTCCTGACGCAGCCAACGATCAGCACGCATATTCAGGCACTGGAAAGAGAACTGGGCGTGAAACTGATTGAACGCCGCGGAAGAGAATCTGTACCGACGACAGAGGGCGCGGACTTCTATAAATACGCGACCGACATGCTGAACACCAGAGAAAAGGCGATGCTGGAAATGAACGCCTTCGTGAAGGATGTTTCCGGAATTGTGACGATTGAAGCATCCAGTGTTCCGGCGGAGTTCATCGCGCCGTCTATGATGGCAGAGTTCCGCTCTGAGCATCCGAATGTCCGTTTCTTCCTGAATGAGTCGGACAGTGAAGAGGTCTGGGGAAGCATTGCCGGCGGCCGGGGAGAAATCGGATTCGTCGGAAGCAAGCGCAGAAACGCGGACATCGGCCGCGCTCTGCTCTGCAGGGATGAATCTGTGGTGATTACCCCGAATCAGGAAAAATACCGTGCGCTCCGCGAGAAATCTGCGTCCATCTCCTATAAAGATTTTATACATGAGCCCTTCGTCCTGCGCGAAGGCGGATCCGCGACGCGCAGCACCTTTGAAGAGCTGGTTTATGAACAGCATGGTCTGCATCTGAACTCCGCGGCTTCTGTAAACAGCCTGGATGCAGTCTGCCACTGCGTTACCGCGGGTGTAGGCGTGTCCGTTATTCCGCGCTCCGTTGCAGAGAACCAGAAAAACGATGATTTCATCATCTTCCGTTTCGCGGATGACGAGCTGAATCTGAAGCGCGAGTTCTATATGATCTGGAATAAGACCATCGCCATGGCACCGGCGGCCGTCAGCTTCCGTGAGTTTGTCATGAATAAATTTAAATAGTCAATATTGAACGGCACGCGCCAGGATAACGAAAACAAGGCTGCCGCACAAAGTTGTGAAAATCAGCTTCGTGCGGCAGCCTTGTTGTTTTTAAGCCGCGGCAGTAACGATATTTTTCCCTGCTGCAGCTACTGCAGTTTTTCTTTCGCCAGAAGGGCAGCGCCCAGCGCTCCCGCAAAACGTCCGTTTTCCATCGGGTGGACTTCTGTATGCAGTTCATGGGAGAGCAGGGATGCCAGGAAGCGGCTCTGGCTCAGGCCTCCGGTCAGGATGACGTAGTCCTGCAGTTCGCGGCGCTGGACCAGGGTTGCGACTTTCAGTGCAACGGACTGGATGATGCCGGCAGCCAGATCTTCTTTATCTTTGCCTTCTCCCATGTAGTTGATCACTTCGGATTCGGCGAATACGGTGCACAGGGAGCTGATGGAAACCGGATGGCCGTTCGCGTGACCCTCTTCAGCCAGTTCGAACATCTCTTCAATCGTGACACCCAGACGGTTTGCCATCACCTCGATGAATTTTCCCGTTCCGGCCGCGCACTTGTCGTTCATCAGGAAATCAATGGCTTTTCCATTGTGGACGCTGATGAACTTCGTGTCCTGTCCGCCGATGTCGATGACGGAGCAGTTTTTTCCGGCGAGTTCATATCCGCCTCTTGCGTGGCAGGAAATTTCTGTGATGACTTTATCCGCGTAGTCGACGGAAATGCGGCCGTATCCGGTTGCGACGGTCCGGCATCCTTCTTCACTGTTCAGGTAAGGCTCCAGCTGTTTTTTGATGGAAGCGGATGTAACCTTGCTGCTCCAGCCGGTCGGAAGAACTTCACAGCGCATGATGTCTTCCGGTGTGCCTTTCTCTGGCGGAAGTACACAGACCTTGGATGCGGTGGACCCGATATCTATGCCAATGTAATACATGTTTACCCCCTCTTAAATGGATTGTTTACGCTCTCTATCTTAACATAATCCAGATGCTGTTCTTTCGCAATTTTTTTTATCTGCGGGATTTCTTCCGGTTGAATGATCAGGGAAACGCCGCAGCAGACACTGAGCTGGCGCGGGGTCGGGGCGATCTGTGCTTTCAGGCCTGCTGTTTTCAGGGCGTGGTACATCGCCGTTCCGTCGGTGTGATTTTTAAACAGGATATAGTAATGCAGCTGGTTTTCTGTATCCATGCCAGGCTCCTTTCTTTTCCGGGCAGACGCAAACAGCCGGACAAGGCGCCGGCTGTTTCTTTCTTGCGTGTGTTTTTTGTCTGATTCACTAGCTCAGCATTTCGATGAAGGCCTCGACTCTGGTCTTCAGCTGCTGGGAATCGCTGTCGGTGTAGTCCGTCTCGATCTCCAGGAACGGGATGCCGTCCTTCTTCATTTCCTTTTCGACGAAGTATTCCTCGACGTCATAGGTTGTGCAGAACTTCAGGTGGATGTCGATGACGCCGTCTGCGTGATAATCCTTAGCGAGACGCTTGATATCGTCGATTCTTGCGGTGTTCGGGGTGAAGCATGCGCAGTTGATCTTCATGTAGCGCTCGGCAATGGCGTGGATCATCTCGTCCAGGGTCTCGCCGGACTCATCGACCAGATTTTCGAAGTAGCGTGTGCCGGTGCAGGTCTCTTCGCAGACGATGGCTGCTCCAGAAGTTTCGATGATGTTGTGCATCTTCCAGTTTGGAACGGCCATCGGTGTGCCGGATATCAGAATACGTTTGCTGCCTTCCGGAACGGCGGAAATGCCCTTGGCAACACGTTCGTCCAGTTCATCGCAGAGCTCGTTGACTTTCTGGGTGAAGCGTACCGGATCGTCGTAGTATGCGATCTGGGAAATCAGAAGAACATCGGTGCCGCTGATTGGAACGACCGGGTTCTGGCGCAGTTTGTAGAGGCGCATCAGAGCCTTTCTCTTCTCATTGATCATGTGGATGTTCTTCTTCAGAGCAGCAGCGGTGATCTTGTTTCCGGTGACTTCCTCAACCTTGGAAATCAGTGTCTTGATCTCGCCGGCCCATTTTTCGATGTCTTCCGGGCGCTTCATCTGCGGAAGGTCCATGATGTGCATCGGAACGTCCTCAGAAAGAATTTCATAAGCTTTCTTCTTTCCGTCGCAGGTTGTCTCGCCGATGTACATGTCGGCCAGGCGGAAGAACGGGCAGGTTCTGGTCAGACGTGCGCCGACGCTGGCCTTGATCAGCGGACAGACATTGGCAGGAAGAACCTGTTCGCCGCCCGGAACCCAGAACTGGGAGCCTGCGCACAGACCGGTTGCGATTCCGCCGCCGGCGAAGATGACCTCATCCGGTACGTAGGTGCAGAAGGTACCGAAGACCTTTCCGCCTTCTTCTCTGAACTTCTTCAGCTCTGCCGGGCGTACGCCGTGAACCTCAGCGATGACAAAGTCGAAGTAATCCATCTTCTCCGGTCTGTTTTTCTGAGACAGGAAGACGTCTCCGATTGCCTGCGGCAGAACGGCGCACAGGTTGTCATGGTTCTCGACATCCATGCCGAGCTCTTTCCACATTTCTCTGTAGTCAGCCATTTTCTTTCTCCTTTTATTTCTGTAACGTCAGTTGATGTGTATGTTTGTGTATATGTCCATTTCAAGATTAGCAAATAATTCGGAAATGTCTAATTGATATTTCCTATTTCAGGTAATGTGCATGGATTTTAGAATTGAGACAAAATAAACCGAGCAAGGTAATAGGTTATGCAAGTGACAAATGGAATTGGACAGATATGGAAATTGTTTATTGTTAACAAAAATACAATCAAGTAGTTGTCAGTTCTAATCATGATTAAAAAATATCGGAATCGTGTTCAGAAATGGTTGTCAATATCGAAAAAATCGATATAATAGGGGGTAGAAAGATATTTCCGGAATGCTGAACAAGGTGTTTGCTCTGACACTGGAGTATCCGGAATGTCGACCATCGGGAAGATATGGCATCGCAGAAGATGCGGTGTTATGGAGGTGCAATATGGAAGAAATCTATGATGTGGTCATCATCGGAGCCGGACCGGCCGGCCTGTCTGCAGGTCTGTATGCCGGACGCAGCCAGATGAATGCGCTGATTCTGGAGAGAGGCCAGGACGGCGGACAGATTGCGATCACAGACAGCATTGAGAACTACCCGGGACAGGCTGTTCAGGGTGAGTCCGGACCGGAGCTCGTTGCCCGCATGGCCAAACAGGCAGAGGGATTCGGCGCAAAGAGAGCGTCTGACAGCATCCAGTCAGTAGAACTGAATGGTGATGTCAAGGTCCTGCATGGTGTAAAGCAGGACTATAAGACGCATAACGTAATCATCGCTTCCGGAGCGCATGCGCGCCCGATCGGATGCGAGAATGAAGGCGTGTTCACAGGAAAGGGCGTGTCTTACTGCGCAACATGTGACGCGAACTTCTTTGAAGATTTTGAAGTTTATGTAGTCGGCGGCGGAAATTCCGCAGTTGAAGAGGCTATGTATCTGACCAAGTTTGCCCGCAAGGTAACGGTTATCCACAGAAGAGACCAGCTGCGCGCGGACAAGCACGTTCAGGAGAAGGCCTTCAAGAACCCGAAGCTCCACTTCATGTGGGATTCTGTAGTCGTTGCTCTCCATGGAGAGGGACTCCTGTCCTCCATGGACGTTAAGAATGTCAAGACCGGCGAGATCACAACGATCGAAGCGGATCCGGATGACGGTATGTTCGGCCTGTTCGGATTCGTCGGAACCGTTCCGAATACCAAGATTTTTGAGGGTACTGGACTGGAAATGGACGAGCGCGGATACATTCCTACAGATCAGGATATGCACACCAATCTGCCGGGCGTATACGCAGCCGGAGATGTACGTGTAAAGAGCCTGCGTCAGGTTGTTACCGCTGCCGCAGACGGAGCGATTGCTGCTGTTCAGGTAGAAAAGAGTATGTCCAACTATTAAACTGACCAGGCAGTGGTCGATGAAAAGCAGCCGGCAGCGCGGAAACGGATGACCGGCGGAAATCAGAAATCAGAAAAGGTTCGGCAGATCCGGCCGCCCACAGACCGGAAAGCCGATGCAGATTGATACAGGAGGCATTACAATGGTAGAGTGCGATAAGAAGAATTTTGATGAAGAAGTTTTAAACTATAAAGACGGATATGTATTCGTAGATTTCTTCGGTGACGGATGCCAGCCATGCATGGCTCTGATGCCAAAGGTTCACGAGTTTGCTGATAAGTACGGCGACAAGATCAAGTTCGCTTCTCTGAACACAACACACGCACGCCGTGCAGCAATCAAGCAGCAGGTTCTGGGACTGCCGGTAATGGCAATCTACAAGGACGGCGAGAAGGTTGAAGAGCTCGTAAAGGATGAGTGCACACCTGAGTCCATCGAGGCAATGATTCAGAAGTACATCTAATTCTGATCCTTTTAGATCTCAGCAGACCAGGCTGCAGAAAGGCCAGGCGTTCAGGAATATACAGGCATTCCCTCAGCACAGGATACCTTTTGCCGCAGACACGGAGCAGAGACCGTTCTGTGGATCCGTCCCCGGATTCCGCCAGTCTGCAGTGAAATGAGAAGAATGAAACGGAGCCTTCCGCACTCCCCAGCACAGAGTGCAGAGGGCTTTATTTTACAGGAAAGGTGTGTGAAAATTATGATTACGAGCGAGCGGTTGAAGGAACTCGTCGACCGTCCAGTGGTGCGGCTGTATACGAGACAGAATGATAAAACGCTCACGCAGCTGAAGCGTGACGGCAGGATTATCAACTCGAGAGTTTATGTACAGCTTCATCTCGGCGACATCGCGCCGCTCTTTCTGGAGAGCTACGACTGGCTGACCGAGAGAGTCGCAAAAATTGTGCCGAAACCGGATGATGTACATGCGCCGATCTGGTGCTCGGTCTGCCGGGAAAACTGCCTGAAGCCGATTGAGGGGACTGTGGTCTATGTGGTTGACGTGCCGCGTGAGAAAATCTGCCTGTTCGATGACGGGAAATGGGATTATGTCCTGAACCGCATCTACCTGCCGAAGGATGAAGAGGATGATCAGGCCTATCATCAGCACCTGCGTGATCTGGGCATCGAAAGCCGCTTTCAGATCATGCAGGGAAAGTACGCAGGCATGTTTCCGGAGGAAGAACGCAGAATCCGCGAAAGCTGGGAACGCATCTTCGACATTGATGACTGGTCGCCTTTCCACGTCTGCGGAAACATCTGGGAAATCCTGGACGACCAGGTGAAGCAGATTCTCCGCCCGGAAGATCCTCAGATTCTGATCTAGCATGCCCTGGGAGAAGTGCGCTGCCTGTCCCGCGGACAAAAATCCACCGTGCAAGGAGACAGCCTTTTCCTGCTCGTCACCGGCAGTCTGACCGGCTGTACGGATATCGGTTTCAAAACCTATCGTTTCAATATGAATTGACAGAATGAGCAGGTATTGTGTGGCGATTATGTACTATTCATAGGATTTATGTCGGGCATAACAAAAATAGACGGTGACTTTTAATAATCACGATTTCAAAACCGAATATAAGGAAAATCCATTGACTAAAGTTTAACAGATTGATATCATGAATGTGAAATCCGATGAGGTATAGATTAAAACTATGCGATACGGGCTGATGTTTTCCGGGAGATCGCCGCTGCGGGCGGCAGCCGAAGGGGCAAGCAGCATATGCTGTGAAACTTTCAGGTAAAAGGACTGGGAAACGGACTGGATTCTGGATCTATGCAGGAGGACACATCCTCTTTCACATTGCAGACAGAAGGGACGACCGCAGAAACTAGAGCATTCTGCAGGGACGCCCCCTTTTTTATTCATCGGATGTGCGGGAGACAGCGTGAGCTGTCAGAAAGATGCGTTATTTATGACGCGGAGAGGAGAAAGTCATGAGTGCCGGATATATCATAATTACTAACAATCCGATGGTCGATGAGAAGTTCAGCAATACTCATGACCTTGTCTATAAGGATGTTTCATACCGGGAGATCCTGGAGGAAGCGATGAACTGGATCATGCAGGGGCATGAGCTCCTGACCCATCCACTCTCCGGCAGCGTGAAGCCGAATGAAACACCCTATAAATCTCTTCTCGTCAGGAAGCAGACAGGAAAGCCGGATGCGCGTTCTATAGAGCTGATTGAGCGCGCGGTGGAGACCTGCGATAAATTCGAAAAGCGCACATTTACGTATAAACCGGGGGTTTATAAGGATTTCCAGCTGGTGGACATGACACTGATTGAGAGCGGAATGTCATCTGCTGATGAGTGGCTGTAATCCGCAGGGTCTATGCAGATCTGCGCCACTGAATATTGGATATATTAACGCTAGAGCATTAATTCCAACACGTACATTTAATTATTAACACTTCTTCTGAAAAGGAGGGAACCAGATATGAAACTGGAAATGGGATATATCCACATTACGGATATCCAGTTTGCAGATGCGTCCAAGGTGCAGGACGGCGTCCTCTACGTCAGCAAAGAGGAACTGACCAAGGTAGCACTTGAGGATGAGCATCTCAAGACTGCTGAGTTCGATATCGCTAAACCAGGCGAGTCTGTTCGCATTACACCGGTTAAGGATGTTATCGAGCCGCGTGTAAAGGTTGAGGGAAACGGCGGAGAATTCCCTGGAGTAGTTTCCAAGGTTGATACCGTAGGATCCGGAAAGACTTATGCACTGAAGGGCATGGCTGTCGTAACGGCTGGTCCGATCGTAGGATTCCAGGAAGGTGTCATCGATATGACAGGTCCGGGAGCTGACTACACACCGTTCTCTAAGACACTGAACCTGGTTATGGTTCTGGAGCCGGTTGACGGAATCAAGCAGCATGATTACGAGAGAGCTGTAAGAATGGCCGGATTCCGCGTAGCATCCTATGTCGGAGAACTCGCTAGAGATCTCACACCGGATGAGACAGAAGTATTCGAGACATGCACCATCAAGGAGGGGCTGGAAAAGTATCCTGATCTGCCGAGAGTGGCTTATGTCCAGATGCTGCAGAGCCAGGGTCTTCTGCATGACACCTACGTTTACGGCGTAGACGCAAAGAAAATCCTGCCGACACTGCTCAGTCCGACAGAAGTTATGGATGGCGCGATTATCTCCGGAAACTGCGTATCCGCATGCGATAAGAACCCTACTTACGTTCATCAGAACAACCCGGTTGTCCATGATCTGTTCAAGCAGCATGGAAAGAAGCTGAACTTTGTCTGCCAGATTATCACCAATGAAAATGTATACCTTGCAGATAAGGAACGCTCTTCCAATTTCACAGCAAAGCTCTGCAAGATGCTGGATCTGGACGGCGTAATCGTATCTCAGGAAGGATTCGGAAACCCGGATACAGACCTGATCATGAACTGTAAGAAGATCGAGGCTGAAGGCGTAAAGACAGTCATCATCACCGATGAGTACGCAGGAAGAGACGGAAAGTCCCAGTCTCTGGCAGACGCTGATGCAGCTGCAGATGCAGTTGTTACCGGCGGAAACGCGAATGAGGTCATCATTCTGCCGAAGATGGACAAGGTTATCGGAACTCTGGCTTTCATCAATAAGATCGCCGGAGCAAGTGAAGATACACTGCGTGAAGACGGATCTCTGGAAGTTGAGCTGCAGGTTATCACAGGCGCAACCAACGAGACAGGCTTCAATAAACTGAGCGCAAGATAAGAGGGGAGGAAGAGAAATGGCTAAACTGAGAGTCGTTCACTACATCAACCAGTTCTTCGCTCAGATCGGCGGAGAGGAGAAGGCTGATTATCCGGCTGAATGCAGACCGGGTGAAGTCGTAGGACCTGGACTGGCCCTGCAGGCAGGACTGAAGGACGAGGCAGAGATTGTCGGAACGATTGTCTGCGGAGATTCCTACTTCAATGAAAATATTGACAAGGCCACCGCAGATATTCTGGAGATGGTCAAGGAACTGAAGCCGGACGTATTCGTTGCGGGACCGGCCTTCAACGCCGGCCGTTATGGTGTTGCCTGCGGAACAATGGCTGCTGCTGTTCAGGAGAAACTCGGCATTCCGTCTGTAACAGGAATGTTTGAGGAAAATCCGGGCGCAGACATGTATAAGAACAAGGTTCTGATCGTTGCAACCAAGAACAGCGCTGCAGGAATGAGAGCCGCTATGAAGAAGATGGCTCCGCTGGTTCTGAAGCTCGCAAAGGGCGAGAAGATCGGTGCTTCCTGTGAAGAGGGATACATGCCGAACGGCGTCAGAGTCAACTTCTTTGAGAAGAAGAGAGGTTCTGAGCGTGCTGTTGAGATGCTGCTGAAGAAACTGGCTGACAAGCCGTTTACAACAGAGTATCCGATGCCGAGTTTCGACCGTGTTGCTCCGAATCCGGCCGTTAAAGATCTGTCCAAGGCAACAATCGCTCTGGTTACCTCCGGCGGAATTGTTCCAAAGGGAAATCCGGATCACATCGAGAGTTCTTCCGCGTCTCACTATGGTGAGTATGACATTACCGGCGTAACGGACCTGACAGCAGATACTTATGAGACTGCTCACGGCGGATATGACCCGGTATATGCAAACGAGGACGCAGACCGTGTTCTGCCGGTCGACGTACTGCGCGACATGGAAAAGGAAGGCATTATCGGCAAGCTGCATAATAAGTACTATGCAACTGTAGGAAACGGAACTGCTGTAGCATCTGCGAAGAAGTTCGCTGCAGAAATCGGAAAGAAACTGAAAAATGATGGTGTAGACGCAGTTATTCTCACCTCCACCTGAGGAACCTGTACGCGTTGCGGTGCAACGATGGTTAAGGAAATCGAGAGAGCTGGTCTGCCGGTCGTTCATATCTGCACAGTTACTCCTATTTCTATGACAGTAGGTGCGAACAGAATCGTTCCTGCTATCGCTATTCCTCATCCTCTGGGTAATCCGGAGCTGGATCATGACGAAGAGAAGGCACTCCGCCGTCATATCGTTGAGAAGGCTCTGAAGGCACTGTCTACAGAGGTTTCCGAGCAGACGATTTTTGAGGATTAGTGAAAATCCGCGGATGTTGAAATTTCAGTAGAACAAAGTTTAACAAACGCGATTAAAAAAGTTTGTGAAATATTGCTTTTACCTATAGCTTTTTGAAGCGAGTAGTGATATTATCAATATAACAAAGTTAAGTAAACATGATTATTTAATCAGAATAAAAAAGAAAGGAGAAAGATGATGGCTATTTTAAAAGATAAAAAAGTAGTTATTATCGGCGACCGTGACGGAATTCCGGGCGACGCCATCGCAGAATGTGTTAAGTCTGCCGGCGGCGAAGTTGTATTCTCGTCCACGGAGTGCTTCGTCTGAACAAGCGCAGGCGCAATGGACCTGGAGAACCAGAAGAGAGTTAAGGAGTTTGCTGAGAAGTACGGCCCGGAGAACGTAGTTGTACTGCTTGGTGCTGCTGAGGGAGAGGCTGCCGGCCTGGCTGCTGAAACCGTTACAGCAGGAGACCCGACTTTCGCAGGTCCGTTGACGAATGTCCAGTTGGGACTTACGGTATACCATGTTGTTGAACCTGAGATGAAGGAAGAGTTCGATCCTGACGTCTATGACGAGCAGATCAGCATGATGGAGATGGTACTCGATGTTGATGATATCATTGAGGAAATGACAGACATCAGAGATGAGTACTGCAAATATCTCGATAAATAAAAAATAAGTGTCGAAGGGGAGCTGTGATAACGGCTCCCCTTTGTGGTATGTACCAACAGGTATGCTTTATGATCGGATGCAATTTCAACGCTTCTGTATTATACTAAGATGAGTGAATAGAGATTATCAATTGTACAGAAGTATGGTGGAATCTTATAATTTTTAAAGAGGGGATTTATTTCCTTGCTGATGGGCGGCCTGGCGTATTGTTTTTGTCAATAGATCAGGCGGGCTGATTCCAGCGGGTTTCCCGACAGCAGAAACGAGAAACGGAGAATAATATGCGTAAGGTTTACTTGGATAACGGAAGCACGTCGTTTCCGAAGGCGCCGGGCACAGGCGAGGCGATGAGTGATTTTATGACTCATGTGGGCTGTAATGTCAGCCGCGGAGGATATCAGTCAGCGTATGCCATGGGTGAGGTGGTCTATGAAACGCGGGAACGGTTGGCAAAATTGTTCAACTTTCCTCAGCCGGGGAAAGTGGTATTTACCCCGGGAATTACCTACAGCTTGAATTATGTCATTCAGGGTCTGCTCAGACCGGGGGACCATCTGATTATCTCCGCAATGGAGCATAATGCGGTGTCCCGTCCGGCATATAAGATGAAGGAACACGGTGTGGAAGTGACCGTATGCCCTTGTGACAAGGAAGGTTACCTGGATCTTGACGCATTTGAAAAGGCGATTAAGAAAAATACCCGTCTGGCAGTGATCAATCATGCATCGAACGTTGCAGGAACTCTGCAGGATGTGGAAAAAATCGGCAGAATCTGCATGCACCACGGCGTGTATTTTGCACTGGATACGGCGCAGAGTGCGGGAACGGTTCCGATTGATTTTCAGGCGATGCATCTTGATGCTCTGTGCGTGACCGGCCATAAGGGTCTTCTCGGACCGCAGGGAATTGGTGCACTGATGATGACGGACGCCTTTGCGCAGGAGCTGCAGCCGGTCATTCTGGGCGGCACGGGAAGTGTGTCGCATCTTCAGACCATGCCGGATTTTCTGCCGGATAAATTCGAGGCAGGAACGATGAATCTTCCGGGGATCGTCGGCATGCATAAGGCTCTGGAATTCATTCTGAAGGAGACGCCTGAGAAGATCGGAGCGCAGGAGCTCGACCGGGCGATGCGTTTCATTGATGGTCTGAAGGATATTCCGCAGGCTCATGTCATCGGACCGCAGGGCAGAGAAGGGCGTACAGCTGTTGTCTCTGTGGACTTTGATGAGATTGATAATGCGGAGATGTCTTCCATTCTGGACAGTGAGTTCGGCATCATGACGAGATGCGCGCTGCACTGTGCACCGCTGGCGCATAAGACACTGGGAACCTTCCCGGAAGGAACCGTGCGTTTTGCCTTCGGATACTGGACGACAGAAGAAGAAGTGGATTACGCGCTTCATGCGATCCGGTCCATTTACGCGGAGTAAATATCAAGCGTTTGCTTATTCGCCAGGGGTTTCTGGCTGAATATATACTATTTTGAAAAACAGGAGGTGCCACAATGGCAAAGGTTATTGTAGATGGAATGGGCAAGCAGTGCCCGATCCCTGTTGTTATGACGAAGAAGCAGGTTGAGAAGCTGGACGGACCGGCAGATGTAGAGGTTCATGTAGATAATGATACTGCGGTTCAGAACGTTACCCGCCTCGGAAATACACTGGGTGCTCAGGTTGAGACAGAGAAGATTTCCGACAGCGAGTTCCACATCACTCTGCATGTCGGCCAGGATGCCATCGACGCTGCAGGCGCAGGCAAGGGTCAGGATGCTGTAGAGGCATGTGAGGTAGTATCCGGCAGAAATGTCGTATATGCGTTTACATCCAGATATATGGGAACCGGAGATGACAAGCTCGGTGAAAAGCTGATGAAGAGCTGCATCTATGCCATTACACAGCTGGATACACTGCCGAAGGCCATGCTGTTCTATAACGGCGGCGCATTCCTGACAACAGAGGGATCTGATGTTCTGGAAGACCTGAAGAAGATGGAAGATGAGGGTGTTCAGATCATCACATGCGGAACATGCGCAGACTTCTATGGAATCAAAGACAAGGTCAAGGTCGGCATTATCGGAAACATGTATGACATCGTTTCTACCATGAACGAAGCAGGACATGTCGTGAGGCCGTAACTGATGCGGAAGAAAGAAATGAAATTTATCGTGACTTTCCGTTCCACGACGGCGGCTATGGCGATGGAATCCATGGCGAAGGAAACAGGTCTGCCGGGCCGGCTTGTACCGGTCCCGCGCAGTATTTCCGCCAGCTGCGGACTCTGCTGGATGGTCCCTGTCGATCAGGAAGACACGATCAGAAATGCCATCGATGAGAAAGAAGCTGATGTTCAGGGCTTCTATCACGAGGAGATGTTTTAATGCGGCGGAAACTTATGAAGAAGCTGCCGTATAGCTTCAGCGGCTACCCCTGCCTTGCTGTGTACAGCAGACGTAAGACCTGCGCGGTCTCTGTAAATGGAGAAAAACAGCAGGTGATCGTACGGGTGCCGCTGAATACGTCTGACCGGAAAGTTCTGGATGTCGTCGAAGAAAGCCGGGAATGGATCGAGAAGCATGTCCGGCAGGTCCAGGATCAGATTGCTCAGTTGCCGGAGATCGAGCCTATTTCTGTGGAGGAACTCCGGGAACTGGCGGATCAGGCGCTGGAAGTGCTTCCGAAGAAAGCGGATGCCTATGCCCGTCAGATGGGCGTCTGGTACGGCCGCATCACGATCCGGAATCAGAAGACCAGATGGGGAAGCTGTTCTTCCCAGATGAATCTGAACTTCAACTGTCTGCTTATGAAAATGCCGGAAGAGATTCAGGACTATGTGGTGGTGCATGAGCTCTGCCATCTGAAAGAAATGAACCATTCCCCGGCCTTCTGGGCAGAAGTGGAGAAGGTCCTTCCGGATTACCGCAGACGCAGAGCTTGGCTGAAGAAATATGGCGGAATCTATATGGAAGCCATGAAGAAAGGACTGCAGATCGAAGCAGAAAAGAACATCTGGAGACCGGAATAATGAGAACCCCACCCTTCCACGACGCTGAAGCGTCGGGCGGGTGCCCGGGAACCTTGTTGTCGTTTAACGAGTAGACAATAAAAAAGCTGCCGCGCGAAGCTCATGTGAGCATCGTGCGGCAGCTTTTTCGCCTAATATACCCTTCTATGGCCTAAAATAGGCGATCACGCAGGCGGAAATGAAGTGGACGATATCTGCGTTTATTATCTTCTACTTCTTATATCCCAGCTCGTTCAGCGCCTTCCGGGCGGCTGCTTTATCGGTCATCCACGGGCGGCGGCCTTCTTCATAATACATGTAAGTCTCTCCGCCTTTACCCAGAGTGAGGACCACGTCGCCGGCAGAAGCCAGGGAAATGGCCTTGGCGATGCCTTTATCTCTGTCCTGGACAAAAGACCAGCGGCAAGGTGTTTTCTTCACGCCTTCCGCGATCTGCTCCGCGATGTCTTCCGGCTGTGAGTCGCGCGGATCCTGCGAGGTCAGCACGACTTCCGTGCAGAATTCACCGGCGATCCGTCCCATGACCGGGCGCTTGACCACGTCGCGCTTTCCCGGGCATCCGAACGCGGCGTAAATCTTTCCGCCGGTTTTATCGGTGATTTCCTTTGCGTAGTTGAAAATCTTTTCGTAGCCGTCTGGTGTATGGGCGTAGTCGACAACAACCGTGAACGGCTGTCCTTCATCGACCCGGTCCATGCGTCCGTCCACCTGCGGAATGTCCGTAAGAAGCGGAATAATCTGCTGAAGCGGCATGCCGCATTCATGCATGGCAGCCACGGCACCCAGCAGGTTGTAGACGTTATACAGAGCGGCCATATTGGTCGTGACCGGGTATTCTTTTCCACCGCAGCAGAGCGTGAAACTGCAGCCGTCGGCGCGCTGGACGATGTCCTTGGCGAAGTAGTCGACGGTCTCCGCTGTACCCGGTTTGGAATGGCTCCCCTCAATCGGATAACCGTTTTCATCGGTCTCGGATTCGCCCTGATCCGTTCCGTAAGTGACGTAACGGCACGGGCAGCAGTCCTTCAGTCCCTGGATAGAGATTTCATCGTCGGCATTTAATACGGCAACGGCAGAAGCTTTCAGATTGCGGAAAAGCCGCTTCTTAGCCTCAAAATAGTTCTCCATGGTCTTATGGTAGTCCAGATGGTCATGGGTCAGGTTGGTGAACACAGCGCAGTCAAAATCCACACTGTCAACTCTGCCCCTGTCCAGCCCCTGGGAGCTGACTTCCATAGCTGCGGCCTGCATGCCGTGATCCAGCATTTCCTTCAGGTTGGCATGGGTTTCCACCTGATCCGGTGTGGTTAGGTTTGCCACGCGGGAATAATCCCCGTAGCGGATGGCGATGGTTCCCATATAGCCGCAAGGGCGGTAATGGGAATAGATATCGGAAATCACGCTGGTCAGCGTGGATTTTCCGTTGGTTCCGGTGGCGCCGAAAACCGTCATGTGACGGCTCGGCTGACCGAAGAAGAGGTCGCAGACGCGGTTCAGCTCCGCGTTCATGTCAGAGACCTTAATGTATACGACACCTGGCTTCTGTTCCACGTCTTCTGTGATGACGATGGCAGCGGCGCCCTTGTCAGCGGCGGAAGCGGCGTAGCGGTGTCCGTCCTGCTCGTATCCTTTGATGCAGAAGAACATATATCCCGGTTTCACGGTGCGGGAATCCAGGGTCAGCCCGGTAATCTCCACATCCGGCTGTCCGGAGAATAGTTCAGATAACAGCATATAATTTTCCTCCCATACTATTTTTCACTGTACTCCGTGTCGCAGTAAGCGCAGCGGTAAATGCGGCGCTCCGGATCAACCAGATGGAAGATCTGGTCGATGCCCTGTTCGGTAGAAGTGATGCAGCGCGGATTATGGCAGGAGATGATGTTGGTCAGTGTCTCCGGAAGATTGACTGAACGCTTCTCGACGACTTTTCCGTTCTTGATGATGTCTACGGTGACATTGCTGTCCACGTAGGCGATCATGTCGTAATTCAGGTCGATCAGAGAATCGATCTTGATGATGTCCTTGCGTCCCTTTTTATTACTTGTTGCGTTCTGGATGATTGCGACTGTGCAGTCAAGCTTGTCCAGCTTCAGCATCTCATAGATGCGCATGCCTTTTCCGGCTGTAATATGGTCCAGTACGATTCCGTTTGTCAGTCCGTCAATGTTCATGATTTGCCTCCCGTTAATTCCTTGCGCAGTTCTTTTTTGTCCTGTGAATATGCCGTGCTATTTCAGCCCCAGCAGGTAGAGGATCAGGGCCTCGCGGATGTACTTTCCGCAGTGGGCCTGATAGAAGTAGCTGGCTCTCGGATCGTTATCGACCTCGACGGCGATCTCGTTGACACGCGGCAGCGGATGCATGATGATCATGTCCTTCTTGGCCGGCTTCAGCTTTTCCAGGGTCAGGATGTAGCTGTCACGCAGACGGACGTAGTCTTCCTCGTTGAAGAAACGTTCTTTCTGGACACGGGTCATGTAGAGAACGTCGAGATCCGGCATGGCGTCTTCCAGTTTCTCGAACTCCTGCCACTCGGCGCCTGCGGCGTTCATCTTTTCTTTCATGTACTTCGGCAGACGCAGCTCCGGCGGAGCGATCAGGAGGAACTTGACCCCCTTATAGCGCATCAGTGCCTCGATCAGGGAATGGACGGTGCGGCCGAATTTCAGGTCTCCGCAGAAACCGATGGTGAAGTTGTTCAGGCTGCCCTTCTTGCGGCTGATGGTCAGAAGATCGGTCAGAGTCTGGGTCGGGTGGAAGTGTCCGCCGTCTCCGGCATTGATGACCGGGACTTCCGAGTGAGCGGAGGCAACCAGCGGCGCGCCTTCCTTAGGATGACGCATGGCGATGATGTCTGCGTACAGGCTGACGATGTGGATGGTGTCGGCAACGCTTTCTCCCTTTGTTGCGGAGGAAGAGGAGGCCTCGGAGAATCCGAGGACGTTTCCGCCCAGTTCCATCATGGCTGCCGTGAAGCTCAGGCGCGTTCTGGTGGAAGGCTCAAAGAACAGGGTTGCAAGCTTCTTATGCGCGCAGATGTCCTGGTAGTTTACCGGATTTTCGATGATGTCATTGGCGGTCTTGATCAGATGATCGATCTCCTCAACCGTTAAATCGGTGATATTGATGATGCTTCTCGGATTGTGTTTTACCTCAAGCTTATCCATTCTGTGTATTTCCTCCTCTGATTCCATATTTTACCTTGTCTGCAGGATGATGACTTTCCTATTTCATCCAGCTTTCATCGGACGGATTGGCGCGGAATTTCAGGATTTTCTCCTTCTCTTCCGGGGTGATGTGCCCCATCTCAACAGCGGCGTCCACCAGAGTGTCCAGTGTGCAGAGACTGTGGTTGACCACATTATGCTCCTTCAGCTTGGCCTCGCTTGCGGACAGGCCGTAAGTGAAGATGCTGGCGATGCCGACGACATCGGCTCCGGCTTCTCTCAGAACGTCCACCGTCTCGCAGGAAGATCCGCCCGTAGAGATCAGATCCTCGACGACAACGGTTTTCTGTCCCGGGATGAGGCGTCCTTCAATCTGATTGTTTCTGCCGTGGCTCTTATGAGAACCTCTGACATAGCCCATCGGAAGTCCCATCATCTGCGCGGTGATCGCAGCGTGCGGGATGCCGGCGGTGCTGGTGCCCATCAGCAGTTCGCATTCCGGATACCAGGTCTGGATCGTCTCTTTCAGGCCCTGCTCGATCAGCGTGCGGACGTAAGGCGTGGACAGCGTCAGGCGGTTGTCACAATAGATCGGGCTCTTGATGCCGCTTGCCCAGGTAAACGGATCGTTTGGACGCAGGAATACAGCCTCGATGGAGAGCAGTCCGCGTGCGATGTCTTTTTCTGCAGTCATAGTGATTCTCCTTTTGTATGTGTATGTTTATATCTCTTCGGACAAAATCCAGTCTGGCAAGGGAACTCCTCACCGGGTCTGTCTGGAAGTCTGCGATGGTTCGTGCTGCGCGGTTTTCCGCGCTTATTGTCTGCCTGTCAGACGGCAGCAGGGGTGGGGCTCTTATCTCGCTGTGCCCAGGAAGTCCCTGACGCAGCGCTGATAGGCCTCGACCGGGTTGTCTGCCTGTGTAATCGGACGGCCCACAACGATGTAGTCTGAACCGAGGATACGGGCTTTTGCCGGCGTGGTGATTCTGGTCTGATCGTCTGCAGCGGAATTCTCAAAACGGATTCCCGGTGTGATGGTCATGAAGTCTCTCCCGCAGGCGCGGTGAATTTTTCCTGCTTCAAGAGGGGAGCAGACGACTCCGCCGAGTCCCGCAGCCTTTGCGTTCTTCGCGTACTGGGTGACGACCTCCGGCAGCGGATGGTCGATCAGAAGTTCCTTTTCCATGGTTTCCTGACTGGTGGAGGTCAGCTGGGTGACTGCGATCAGAAGCGGGGAGCCGCCCCTGGATTCCAGGCCTTCTTTCCCGGCTGCCATCATTTTAATTCCGCCTGCGGCGTGGACGTTGGTCATGTCCACCTGCAGGTCTGCGAGACAGGCCATGGCGCGTTTTACCGTATTCGGGATGTCGTGCAGTTTCAGATCCAGAAAAATCTTATGCCCGCGCTTCTTGATCTCCCGTACAATCGATGGGCCCTCGGCGTAGAACAGCTCCATGCCGATTTTCACGAACGGCTTCTGTCCGGTGAATGGATCCAGAAAGCGGAAGGTTTCTTCCGCGGACGGAAAGTCGCAGGCGATAATAACGTCTTTACTCATGACCAGTCTCCTTTCGTATTTCATCTTCAGGTGTGTTCTGTTATTTATTATATCTCAAACCGGCTGAAAGAAGGATTCCTGAAAATGAGAAATCCTCATCAGGAGGCCGAAATTTCTCTGTATTTTTCCCTTACAGCGCCGCGCCGATGATGTCGGACAGGGCATCTATATGGAGCTCTTCCATAGCAGCCGGAAGTTCTTCAATGATTTCTCTGCAGGCGTATGGATTAACCAGATTGGCCGCGCCGATTTCTACGGCGGAGGCTCCGGCCATCATCATTTCGATGACATCCTCTGCGCTGCTGATTCCGCCCATTCCGATGATTGGAATATTTACCGCGTGGGCCGTCTGCCAGACCATGCGCAGGGCAACAGGAAGAACGGCCGGACCGCTGAGTCCGCCGGTCTGGTTGGCCAGAACCGGCTTCCTTTTCTTCAGGTCAATACGCATGCCCATCAGGGTGTTGATCATGCTGATTCCGTCTGCGCCGGCATCTTCACAGGCTTTTGCGATTTCGGTGATGTCGGTGACGTTCGGCGTCAGCTTCATGAATACCGGCTTGTGGGTGACTTCCTTTACGGCGGAAGTCACCTCCGCTGCAGCCTCTGGGCTGGTTCCAAAACTCATGCCGCCGTTGTGGACGTTCGGACAGCTGATATTGATCTCCAGGATGCCGACCTGATCCTGTGCATCGAGTTTTTCCGCCGTTTCTTTATATTCATCAATGGAAAACCCGCTGATGTTCGCGATGAGCGGCTTGCTGTAGATTTTCCTGAATTCCGGAAGTTCATGAGCGATGACGTGGTCAACACCCGGATTCTGCAGACCGACGGAATTCAGCATGCCGGAGCTGCATTCCGCGATGCGCGGAAGCGGATTGCCGTAACGCTCGTGAAGGGTCGTTCCCTTAAAGGAAATTGAACCGAGAATATTGATATCGTAGAGTCTGGCGAATTCCTGACCGTAGCCGAAGGTTCCGCTGGCCGGAATGACCGGATTATCCAGCGTGATGCCGCAGAGCTCTGTGGAAAGCGGATTTCCGCCTGTTTTGCAGTCATGAGACATAATCGATCTGTCCTTTCCTCTGTATTCGAACCGTCCGCGCTTCATGAGATACGGGGCGGAGAATGTCTTTTGTGTTTTCTTACCAGATGACTTCGTCTTTCATGAGAATCGGTCCGTCGGTGCAGATGCGCTTGCTGCCGTATTTTGTCTTGCAGCTGCATCCCATGCAGGCGCCGAAGCCGCATCCCATGCGCTCTTCAAAGCTGAGCTGTCCGTCCGGCATCTGCTCATAGACGGCCTTCAGCATTGGCTCTGGTCCGCAGGTACAGACGTAGTCATAGTTCAGCGTTTTCATGGCGTCAGTGACAAAACCCCTGATTCCAAAGGAGCCGTCCGCGGTTGCGATAACCGGATGAATGCCGAGATCCTCGAAGGGCTGAAGAGGAAGAATATCTTCCTTTGTATTAAATCCGAGGGCAAGCTGTGGGGTAATGCCTTTTTCTTTCAGTTCTTTCGCGATGCCGTACATCGGAGGCATGCCGATACCGCCTGCGGCCAGCAGGGTGTGTTCTGTGCAGAGGCTGACGTCAAAGCCGTTGCCGAGAGGCAGGAGCACATCGAGCGTCTGGCCCGGAGTCATCTGGCTCATGGATTTTGTCCCACGGCCCAGAAGCTTATAAAGAATGGAAACCCAGCGGTCATCATGGTCGTAGATGGAGATTGGGCGGCGCAGAAAGAATCCGTCGAGGCGGATGTTGATGAACTGTCCCGGCGCGGAAATCTCGCTGCAGTTCCCGGTAAGCTTCATGAACCAGGTGTCTCGGGTTAGCTGTGTGTTTTCTTCAATTGTCAGAATCTGTCTGTCCATAGCAGTCCTTTCTGATATATTGTCTATCGGCGATCTATGATATGAGGGCTGAAACGCGGTTAATCCAGGCGTTTCAGCTCTGCTCTGTCTGCAGAAATCTTTCCGCCGCAGATGGTCATGACGGCCTTTCCCTGGACGTCCCATCCATCGAAGGGGCAGGAGTGTCCCATGCTCTTGAATTCATCCGCACGGAGTGTGTACGGCGTGTTCAGATCCAGAACCGTGATATCCGCAGAGCCCGGGAGAAGCAGACTGCCGTCTGCCTGACGTTCTGCCTGTGCAGTTTCTAATGTCGTTCCCGGGAGGCCGAAGCGGCGTCTCGGCGCGAAGCACATCAGTTCCAGCAGGCGGTCCATGCTGAGGATTCCCGGAACAACAAGGCGGGAATAGAGTACTGGGAAGGCACTCTCCAGTCCGACGATACCGTTGGCGCTCTTCAGAAGACCTTTCGCTTTTTCTTCCGCAGAATGTGGGGCATGATCGGTGGCGATCATGTCGACGGTGCCGTCAATGACGGCGTCCAGCATGGCTTTCCGGTCCTCTTCTGAACGGAGGGGCGGATTCATCTTAAAGCGGCCGCTGGAAGGATCGTCCGGGTTGATCTTGAAGAGGTCTTCTTCGGACAGGACCAGATAATGCGGGCCGGTTTCACAGGTAACATCCACGCCGGATTTCTTCGCGTCGCGGATGACCTGAATGGATTCTTTCGTGGAAACGTGGCAGACGTGGTAGGCGCAGCCGGTTTCATCTGCCAGCCGGCAGTCCCGCTCGATTTGTTTCCATTCACTTTCTGAAGTGATTCCCTTCCAGCCGATGGATTCTGCATAGCGTCCGGCGTGGATGGCAGAGCCGCCGAGAAGGGATTCATCTTCACAGTGGGCGGTGATCATCTTTCCCAGGGCATGTGCCTTTTCCATGGCCTCGCGCATGCGTTCTTCTGTCTGGACGCCTTTTCCGTCGTCGGTGAAGGCGCAGACATGCGGTGCCAGGGCATCCATGTCGGAGAGGGCGCTTCTTCCGTCCTGTTTCATCGTGATCGCGCCGTAAGGAATGGCATGAATGACGCTGTCCTTTTTAATGATGTCGGTCTGGGCTTTCAGACCTTCTAAGGTAGAAGGCTTCGGCTTCAGATTCGGCATCGGGCAGACACAGCTGTATCCGCCGTACGCGCCCGCCAGGCTTCCTGTCCGGATCGTCTCTTTATAAGAAAACCCGGGTTCGCGGAAGTGAACGTGCACATCTGCAAATCCGGGTACAATTGCATAACCATCAGCGTCAAAGGAACAATCCGCAGCACGTTCAGAAGCTGCCGCGTTGTCGGAAGAATATACGCTGATTCCGTCTTCACTGACTAACAGATCCGCCTTTGTAAATGCGTGATCCAGATAAACGGTTCCATTTTTCAGCAGTGTTTTCATATCTGTCTCCTTCCTGATTCAGAGGGATCGAAACCCTTGCTCCTCGATTTTTGCCTAAACTTTCAATAAGTTACCACAGATGTCGTATGTTGTCAAGCCTGCTGCGTCCCGGCCCCGATGGACTGGAAGAAGGCGGTGACGAGGTTGTGGCTGTACAGGGTCGATACCAGAAGCGAGGAGTTCAGCTGGGTCTGCAGCCAGGTCTGCGTGTCCGCGCCCATAAGGGGCAGGGTCAGCTTCAGCAGGGACAAAAGGATACAGACATATAAAAGACCAAGGAGAAGGCCTGCGGCTCCGCCAAGGACTCCGTCCAGCGCTCCGATGACGCCGCCGTGATGGCTGCGGGAAAACAGTGTGATCATAATCGAGCCGATGATCTTCACCCCGATATAAATCAGAATCAGCGCCAGGATGGACATGACAATTCCCGTGATGACGGACGCGGCATATTCCGCAGTGGTATTGGCGGCAGTGTCTGCCGCATTCTGCAGGAAATCCGGCAGGGCCAGTGTTCCCCCTGATTCCTGAAAGCGCTTCAGAAGCAGATTCTTGAAAAAGCTTTCCAGACCGCTGTCTATAGAAGTGTGATCAATCAGATACTGCTTCAGATTATCGGAATATAAAAGGGAAAGAATTGCGAGGGCAGTCCACTGCGCCAGATGAACGACAGAGACGGCGAATCCTCGGAATGCGTGCCGCAGAACGGCGATAACGATAATGATGATTGCAATGATGTCAAGTATCATAAATCCCGGGGCCTCCTCTGCCCGGTGTTTTTTGTCCTGAAAATGCCGGAAACGGCTGCGCGCTGATACTCCCGGGAAGGCCTCAGGATGAGGCCGGCATGAGAGTCTGCGGCGCCTGCTAACAGTATAGCGTGAAGCATAGAGGATGTTCAATGAAATGCCGGGATTCTTCTGCACAAATATCAGTGCGAGTATCTTGAATACTGAAAAAAAGTGATGTATACTTTCTAGGTATATGAGCAGAAATATATTTATGGAAGAAGCGCTGAAGGAAGCACAGAAAGCAGCCGCTCTGGGAGAGATCCCGATTGGCGCGGTCATCGTGCGCGACGGGGACATCATCGCGCGTGGGCATAATCTGACGGAGACGGAGAAGGATCCGACGGTGCATGCGGAGATGAACGCGATCCGGCAGGCTGCGGCATATCTGGGCGGCTGGCGGCTGACTGGCTGTTCGATGTATGTGACCTGTGAACCCTGTGCGATGTGTGCGGGCGCGCTGGTCTGGTCCCGCATGGAGAATTTATTTATCGGAACGATGGATCCTAAGGCGGGTGCCTGCGGGTCTGTTTTCAATGTAGTGGAAAATCCGCGGCTGAATCACTGTATTCATGTGGAACGCGGAATCATGCAGGAAGAATGTGCAGACCAGCTGAAACAGTTCTTCAAGGAGCTCAGGCTGCGCAGGAAGCGCGGCAGAAATCATCCAGCGGCAGAATCGGAGGAAATTAAAGAATGAAGAATACGTTTAAAAGGGCAGGCGCGGTTTTGAGTCTGGCAGTAATCCTTGCGATGTTCATGGCAATGTTTTCTTTTGCCGACTCATCTCTGAAAATCGATAAGACTTACCCTGAAAATAATGCAAAGAGCACGACCAAGGAGAACATGTGCGTCAAGGTGTATTTTGACCGTCCGGTCGGAAATGCCGCATCCAAGAAGGTAAATGCGAATAAATTCAAGATTACCGATAAAAACGGCCATAAGCTGCCGGTAAAGATCTACTACAGCAAGAAAAACACCAAGTATGCGCTGATTCTGGTGGACACCGCCAAGGTTCCGCAGAAGGGTGATAAGGCGATTCAGGATAACCAGTATTACACCTGCACCATTTCCGGCGGATTCCGCGCAAACGATGGATCCACGCTGAATTCCGACAAAACAATCCGCTTCAAGACTCTGAACCAGAGAACATACACCGCAGGATACATGATCATGATGGTCCTGATGTTCGGCGGAATGATGTTCTTCAGCGTAAGACAGATGCGCAATCAGAACAACGGAACAGCTGCGGAGAAGAAGAAAGAGGAATCCGAAGCACCGTTTAATCCGTATAAAGAGGCAAAGAAGACGGGCAAGGACGTACAGACGGTAATCGCTGAGCACGCAAAAGAAGAAAAGAAGGAAGCCCGCAAGCAGAAGAATAAAAAGAAGAAGCTGACGGACGATGAGAAGTTCAGAATGGAAGAGGAAAAAGTGAAGAAGGAACTTCGCGACGACTACTTCCATGTTCATAAACCGATGCCGATCCGTGCTGCCGGTGCAAAGTACAGAACCGGAAGAGCGGCACGTGCGGCAGCGCTGAAGAAGAAGCGTGCAGAAGAGAAAGCTGCACGGAAGGCCAACGGCTATGGAAAAAACAGTAAAAACAACAAGAAGGGCAGATAAACGCGGGAAAAGCGGAGAAATCGGAGAAGGTCGGATCCTTCTCCGTTCTTTTGCCAAAATCAATTTCTCCATTGATGTCGGCGAGCCGGGAGAGGATGGATTTCATCCGGTCGATATGGTCATGCAGCAGATCGGATTTCACGATAACGTCGTGGTGTGTTTCCATCCGGATAAAAGCATGCCGAGAGGTGAGCATAAAATCCGCATGGAATGCAACCGGCCCTACCTTCCGCTGGACCGCCGGAATCTGGCATACCGGGCGGCGGAATTAATGTCCGCTGAAGCCGGCAGCAGTGTGCCGGGAGGAGTAATCGAAATCCGTCTCCATAAGATGATTCCGATTGCGGCGGGGCTTGCCGGAGGAAGCGGAAACGCAGCCGCGGTTATTCACGCGCTGAATGTGCTGTGGAGGCGCAGAATGCGGCTTCCGGAGATTATGGAGCTGTGCGCGCAGCTGGGCTCTGATGTGCCGTTCTGCGCCATGGGACAGGCTCGTCTGAACCGATGCCTTCCACGTGTCGTGCGTGAAGATAAATTCGCCTCTGCATGCGCAAGGGCCCGGGGAACCGGAACGAAACTTCAGCCGCTTGAGGGAATCCGCCTGCCGGCTGTCATCGCAAAACCGCGTCACGGGGTTTCCACTGCGGAGGTGTATCGCGGACTGGATGCCTGCACCGTTTCCGAAAGACCGGACAACGACCGGCTGATCAGAAACATGGGAAAGGGAGATGCGGAAATGTTCGGGGACTTCATCAATGTCCTGGAATGCTACACGCTGAATGCCTATCCCGATGTAGCCGGACTGAAAGAGCGCCTGGCAGAGACGGATGCCAGAGTCGTTTTGATGAGCGGCAGCGGACCGACTGTGTTCGGCCTGTATGACAGGCTGGATCAGGCAAAGGCCGCCTGTGAACAGCTGCGCAGAGATAAAATCGAGGCCTACTGGACGGAAACCGTGACGGAGCCGGAGAAAAGGCCATAGGCGCCGGATGTGCGCGGGCCGGCCTAAGACATCTTTGCGACAGTTACTGCGGCGAAATAAGTGCCGGATGCGCGCGAATCGGCCGGTATGCCGGAATTGTCATCTGCCGGCATGGGCAGAATTTCTGTATGGACGACGAATCAGAGTGCCGGCAGCAGGGTGCAGATGGACATCGGCTGCCTGCGATGAACGTACACGGATGTACGGCCGTTCATTTGTTTTTCAATACCAGATCACAAATCGCATAGGCGATTTTTGCGAATATTTCACGTGTGCTCTCAGTTTTGGGGGTATACTTTCTCAAGTTTTTATAATACAATATACGGAGAACAATAAGTACATGGGGGTTAATATGTTAGATTTGGATTTACAGAGCCACAAGCCGCTTCGTGAGATTGTCTATGAACAGTTGAAAATGCAGATTCTCGAGGGCAAAATCGAACCGGGAACAAGAATGATGGAAGTAAATCTTGCTGATGAGATGGGCGTCAGCCGTACTCCGGTAAGAGAGGCAATTCGTAAGCTTGAGAAAGACGGTCTGGTTGTAATCGAGCCGAGAAGAGGCGCATATGCTTCCGAGATTTCTGTAAAAGATATCGTAGATACACTGGTAGTACGTGAAGAGCTGGAAGGTCTGGCAGCAGCACTGACTGCGCAGAACATGACACAGGAAATCGCCGATCAGCTCCGCGGAATTGCAGATGCTTATGAAAAGGCCATCCGCATGGGTGACACACAGAACATCATCGAGCACGATGAGGAGTTCCACAGAGTCATCACCGAACGCAGCGACAATAAGTCCCTGATCCAGATCTACGGTTCCATTCAGGAACTCGCCCTGAGATTCCGTTATTTCTATTATGATGATTTCTCCAGATATCAGGATATGCCGAGAGCGCACTACCACATCGTAGAAGCACTGGAGAGCGGAGATCCTGAAAAGGCCCGCCAGGCAGCAAGAAGACATGCCAGCGACCTGAAGGAGTTCGTCATCCGTGAGGGAAAGACGGCATTCAAGAGCCATAAGTCACAGATGAAGTAATGCGTATCTGTCGTTTTACTACTTCTCTGTTCATGGCTTTCCGACCTGCAGAATACAAAAGATGACCGCAGACGCATGATCACTGCAGCGTATACGGAAGGCACGCAGCGGTGAGAGAACGCCGTGCTCTCAGACGGGCCGGATGCAGATGGCAGAATGACAATTGAAGAAAAATGACAGCGGGCCGCCGCACAAAACCCATCTGGGTAATGTGCGGCGGCCCGGTTTTTATGCTGGGAGACGGGCAGATTGACAGGAACCGAGATTCTGCCTGTTCAGCAAGGAGAGCAGGTAAGCAGGAAATGTGTCGGCTGTATGCGATATGTTCAGGCATCAGGAGTTGCTGCATCGCGGCGGCTGACTGTAGAGGCAGACGAGAAAAGCGGGAATATGGGAAACTGAAGAGGAAGAATCAGTGTATACTGCACACATGATGTGCCGGTTGGCAGAACAGACGCCTCGGTAAGGGGGAATGTGGGTGAGAGAGGAGGCGGAAAAGAAAGAAGGAGAGGTGGCGGGAAAGAAAGAAGGAGAGGTGGCGGGAAAGAAAGAAGGAGAGGTGGCGGGAAAGAAAAGTATACTGCATACAATACGTATGTTTTTTATCAGAAAAGGTCGGGAAAATTGGTGAGCGAGAGTAACTTCCCGACTCATATTTTTCTCATTCGGGAAACCCGGGTGAGAAGAGCGTTTTCCCGACTGCGCATCAATTGGATTGTATACGATTTTACGTAAAATGACTATATATAACATGTATAGAATATTTATTCTTAAATAGTGTATGATAATCGTGGTTAATATAAAGGCCCGACTGGAAACAGCAGGCCTTAAAAGAAAATCATGCCATTCGTTATCTGGTTTTCGGGAAAACATCTTTTCAAGACATATTTCCGAAACATCTGGCCTTTGAAAAGTCGGGAAATCAAGGGTCGCGAGGGGATTTCCCGACCCCCGATGATTCTGAGTCGGGAAAAGCTGGCTTTTGGTTGTTTTCCCGAACGAATTCGGGTATTTTGTATCGATTTTAGTGGAATATTTTATGTATAAGTATATTGTATACACAAACACTGTTGAAAAAGCCGGTGACTGAAGTTCATGGTCTGACTTCAGTCACCGGCTTCCGTACATATCGAATCCGGCTTACGTCCTGCCGCGCATCCCGCAGCTTTACTGCAGCCTCGTGGTCAGGGTGACGGACTTTCCGTTTCTGGCGACGATGACTTTGATCTTGTCGCCGGACTTGTGTTTTTTCAGGATGGATTTCAGCTTGTTGTAGCTGCCGACAACTGTTCCGTCCGCGGAGATAATGCGGTCGCCGACTTTGAATCCGGCTGCTTTCGCATTGCTGCCGGTGACGTCGGCAACATAGACACCTGCACCGTCAAGGCCGTTCTGTTTTGCTTCTGAGGCGCTCAGTTCAGTAACGGAGATTCCGATGGTCGGTGTGCTGCTCGTGCTCGTTCCATTTGCGCCCTTGTGGGTCTTGATCAGCGTCTTGGCAACTTTTGCCGCACGGTTGATCGGAATGGCGAATCCGAGACCTTCAACATCAGAGCCGGTGGACTTTGCAACCACGATTCCGATCAGATTGCCAGAGGAATTGAACAGTGCTCCTCCGGAGTTTCCAGGATTGATGGAAGCGTCTGTCTGCAGCAGGTTCATCTTCTTTCCGTCAATGGTCAGGTTTCTGTTCCGTGCACTGATGATTCCTGTTGTTGCGGTGTTGCTCAGTTCTCCCAGAGGATTTCCGATGGCAACGACCTTGTCGCCGACGGAAAGTTTGGAGCTGTCTCCGTAAGTCGCCGCGGACAGGCCGACCGCATTAATCTTCAGCACGGCGATATCATTGTCAGAATCTGCGCCTACGACCTTTGCCGTATAAGATTTCTTATTCCGCAGGGTGACTTTGATCTTGCTGGCTCCCTCGATAACGTGGTTGCAGGTTAGGATATATCCGTTGGACTGGATGACGACTCCGCTTCCCGCGCCTTCTGTAACGTAGTTCTGTGCCCAGCCGTCTGTGGAAACCGAGGAAGTCGTGATGGAAACCACGCTGTCCTGTGTCTTTTCGATAATACTCTTATAGGAGAGGGTTTCTGTGGACTTGGCCAGTTTATAGTGGGTGGCGCTGTTGTCTCCGCCGTAAATGGTCTTGTTGTAAAGAAGGATGCCGCCGAAGGTCAGGGCGGAGGTCAGTACCATGCACAGGATCAGAAGCAGAACCAGTGTGCGTCTGGTCATGTAGAGCGGCTTGCTTACTGCAGCAGAACGATTTCCGCCACCGCGGCCGAATCTGTGGCGGCCGCCATTTCCATTTCCGTCATTTCCGCCGCCTCCATGAAAACCGCCAGAAGAATAGCCGCCGGAGTAATCCGGCATGTCGGAACCGCCGCTGCTGTAGTTCGTGTAATCGCTTCCGCTTCCGGATGAGTCGGAACAGCTGTCCTCCTGGCGGAACTGACCGAACCCGTCATCGAACTGCATTCCGGTGTATCCCTGCTTTCCGCTTTGTGACGAATTCTGTGTGCTTCCTGCGGAATAGGATGAGCGATATCCATAATCGGAGGAATATCCGGTGTTTGCGGCGTTATTCCCGGAACTTCCGGCGTTTACGGAAGAATTTCCCAGACCGGAGCTTCCTGTGGAGGTGCTGCCTGCGTTATAGGTCTGGCCGGAAGAATCACCATTTCCAGTGCTGCAGGACTGGCTGGAAGCGTCATCTTTTCCGCTGCCGTATGTCTGTCCGTATGAAACGTCATCTCCGGCGCTGTACGGCTGCCCGTATGTGTTATCCCTGCCGCTGCTGGCGGCCTTACCGTAAGAATCCCTGTTTTCGTCCGCCTGCCAGAGGTCCGGCCGGCTGCTGCTGTCTGGGTTTCCAGAAGCGGAATCACCGGATGCTCCGGAGGAGTACAGCGGTGTCTCCCTGCCGGTCTGATTTTGTCCCTCTGAAGCGGGATCGACATGGCGCCAGCTTATGTCACCGGATGAACTGCCGGGACTCTGCTTTCTGAAATCGTTATAATCATTATCCATGTTCAATAACTCCTTTATTCTGAATTTATCCTTACTCTCGGAACGCTGAATGGTCTGCGTCAGGACAGGCGCAGGCGGTTCCGTATCCCGAAGGGGGAATTTTCCTGCATACAATCAGTATAATCAACGTATATGTTTTTTCTGTGTTCAAAAATTGGAAGAGCTATGTTAATATATTACATTAGCAGGTTGTTTATCCGCTGAATTTCAGCCATTCTGGCATATGGGAAGACCGTGGCAGGGGATGCCGCGGAATGTTGTATGGTGGGATAAGCTGAACATGCATTCAGAGAAGAAAGGATGCGTAAACGTGAAAGACAGAAATGTAGAAGTGAAAATTACGGGAAAGCAGTTCGCCGGAACCGAGGCGGAAGATGTCGTCGAGTTTGTAACAGAGGGCAGCATCCGCGCGGATGAGCATGGAGTTACTCTTACTTATCCGGAGAGTGAACTGTCCGGATTCCCGGGGAGCATAACGACGCTGCAGATTCAGGCAGACGCCATCCACATGCAGCGCAGAGATGAAGAGGGAAAGCTGAAAACCGAGATGAACTTTAAGCAGGGTGAGCGCATGGACAGTCCGTATGAGACGCCTTACGGCACGATGAAGCTGGAGGTTCTGACGGACCGGGTGGATGCGGATCTCAGCGATGATGGAACGGGCAGTATCGAGGTCACCTACCTGGTCAGCCTGGAAGGCATCGCGGAGGGAAAGAACGCTCTTCATATCGACATTCAGGAGGTGCAGAATGAACGAGAAGCATAGACTGGCAGCGAAGATCATTGTGATCGCGATCTGCCTCAGCATGGTTGGAACTACAGTAATCTGGGCGATTCAGACATGGGTTTAGACGAGAAGGAAACACAAGTTAAAAAGCGGCGGAAAGGACCGGAAGCCGCACAGCATATGCGCAGGGTCTTCTCCTATCAGTATCAGGTCATTGCAGAGGGTGCGCTGGCAGGAGGCATTGGAGGCGCAGTGGTTTCCGTGCTTCGACTGCTGATGCATCATGCGGAGCATCTCCGGAATGCGCTGATTCAGGGGGCAAAAACCACTCCGCAAGGGCTTGTTCTGGCACTGGTTCTCCTGGCTGCATGCTGCTTCATCGCGTGTCTTTCGGTCAGACTGGTGCCACTGGCTTCAGGATCAGGAATTCCGCAGATAAAAGGTGAAATGCAGGGACAGATCGATGAGCCCTGGTTTTCTGTCATGATCAGCAAGCTGATCGGAACGGTCGCCGGTATCGGTGCGGGACTTTCCATGGGAAATGAAGGGCCGAGCGTGCAGATCGGCGCGATGGCCGGGAAAGGCACAGCGCGGCTTCTGGGCCGTCCGGTTACGGAAGAATGGGTCCTGATGAGCGCTGGAGTCGGTGCGGGACTTTCCTGCGCCTTTAACGCACCGCTTGCTGCAGTCATGTTCGTTCTGGAGGATATCCACAACAACCTGAATAAGGATGTCATCCTGACGACGATGGCTGCGGTAGTGACCTCTGATTTTGTGTCTTATCAGATTTTTGGACTGCATCCAGTGGTGACGGTGCCGAGCACCAGGGCTCTGCCGCTGAAGTATTATTGGCTGCTTCTGATTCTGGGTGTTATTCTGGGGGCATTCGGTGTATTTTTTAATAAATTTACTGATGTCATGCAGAACCTGTATCAGCATATTTCTAATAAATCAATAAGAATTATCATTCCGTTTCTGATGGTGATTCCGCTGGCTGTTTTCAGGCCGGATGCTCTGGGGACAGGATATGATCTGATTGCGGATTCTGCGGCGGGAAAATATATGGCTGCCGGAATGCTGCTCCTGATTGTTCTGAAATTCTTCTATTCGATGTGCTGCACGACCTGCGGGACTCCGGGAGGGATTTTCCTTCCTCTTCTGGTTGTCGGCTCGCTGACCGGAGGACTTTTCATGAGACTGTATTGCGGAATGACCGGGGATGAGGATATTTATCTTGCCAATTTTGTTTTGTATGGAATGGTCGGATATTTCGCGGCGGTGATCCGGGCGCCGATTACCGGAGTTCTTCTGGTTACAGAGATGACCGGCAATTTCATGAATTTCCTGTCGCTGACGATTGTTGCGCTGGTAGCGTATATCTCTGCCCAGCTGATGCATGGACAGCCGATCTATGATCAGCTTCTGCAGCGTCTGCTTCGTACAAGAAATGAGAACATGGACTATGGAAACAGACACCACGTTCCGAAGGTTATCCTGGACAGTGATATTCACATGGGCAGTTTGTTGGACGGACAGCCGATCAGCAGAATGCACCTGCCTAAGGGCAGTCTGGTTGTGGCGATCCTTCATCAGGGTGTGGAAATTGTGCCGGGCGGAAGCACCGTGCTTCATGCAGGAGATCAGATTTCCGTACTCTGTTCTGCAAGAGATTCGATTAATGTGGATGAAATGCTGGAAACTCAGTGCAGGACTACGATGGGAGACTGGCAGAATGAGGACACAGATTGCCCGGAGAGCTGATGCCAGGGAAGAATGCTGGTCATATGATAAATACAATTGATGTTGGGGCCGCTGCGCTGGGTTATGAAAATTAACCCAGGCAGGGGCCTCTTTTTTATTGTCTACTTCCATGGAACAGGATACGGAGAATTCAGGAGGGCGGGCAGCAGGTTCGGGTATTATGAGAAGAGGCATCCGCAGAGAAAAAAGAAATGGGCGGCTGTGAGTTATGAGGATTCTGAAAATTTTCAGAAGATTCCCCGGAAAGCTGAATTTTGGTGAATACTATTGAAGAATCCGGGATGCTGATATAAAATATCGATAAAAGAAGTTGTACATGAAAGACTGTGAAAGCAGTCAGTTTCGCAAATTTTTATCTCAAGTGCAGGCAGAAGTGTCTGCATCTGTTGTTTCCAGATGCGATTCTAATCTTGATTCAGAGAAAAGACGAATTAAACATCAGAGGATAATGGGCAATGTATAAGACCGTGAATAGAGAACACGGAGCTGTGTATATTTATCTGGATGCATGTATGGTTAATGAGGAGGCGAGGCATCCGCGCCGCAGATAGTATGGAAGAAAATGTAAAAAGAGAGAATGCTAACGAAGAAACGGTACAGGAAGTTACAAAAGCTGCAGCAGTGACGGAAACAGAAAAGCCGGAAGCGGAGGAAAAGCCGAAGACGCGGCGCCGCACGACGAAGAAAGCTGCGGAAGATGCAGAGTCAGAGGCGGAAGAGAAGCCGAAGACGCGGCGCCGCACGACGAAAAAAGCTGCGGAAGATGCAGAGTCAGAGGCGGAAGAGAAGCCGAAGACACGGCGCCGCACGACGAAAAAAGCTGCGGAAGATGCAGAGTCAGAGGCGGAAGAGAAGCCGAAGACACGGCGCCGCACGACGAAGAAAGCTGCGGAAGATGCAGAGTCAGAGGCGGAAGAAAAGCCGAAGACACGGCGCCGCACGACGAAGAAGGCTGCGGAAGATGCAGAATCTGAGGCGGAAGAAAAGCCGAAGACACGGCGCCGCACGACGAAGAAGGCTGCGGATGACGCAGAATCAGAGGCGGAAGAGAAGCCAAAGACACGGCGCCGCATAGTGAAGAAAGCCGCAGAAGATGCTGAGGCAGAAAAAGAGGACGACAGCCGGGAAAATGAACAGGAAAGCATGAAGATTGGCGGCCATACCGTTGTAGCGTCCGGAATCACGATGATGGCTTCCGATGAAGATGCGGAGCAGCCTGAAAAAGATAAGGGCATTGATCCGGAAAAAGAAGAGCAGAATAGCATGGATAAGCGCACGGAACGCAGAAGACGCAGTGTCCGCGCAGCTGCACGTCATGTCCGCAGAGTCGAGAACGGTCAGAATGCAGAGGAAAAATCATTTTCTGACAGGAACAGTCATGCGGAAAATGGCGGTGAAGGTCTGATCTATTCGTCTTTTCCTCTGAATGAAGATCATCAGCACAGCAGTGCGTCAGAGCCAGAGCATACCATTTCCCATGCCGGGGAAGATACTCAGGATGGAAGCGCAGAGAAACACGATCATGAACATGAGTATCATGATCACAGAGGGCAGGAAAATTCCGGAGAGCACGACCATCAGCACGGCAGGAGAGAGCGCCGGGAATATTCACCGGAGGAACGTCCGGAGGTCACCGGAATCCTCGATATCGTAGATGGCGGATTCGGATTCCTGCGTTTTGACAATTTTATGTCCAGCGATCAGGATATCTACGTATCACCGACACAGATCAGACGATTCAATCTGAAGACCGGTGATGAGATCTACGGAATCAGCAGGAGACCGGGACAGAATGAGAAGTTCGGCGCTCTGCTGTATGTAAAGACGGTCAACGGAGATGATCCGGGCACGGCGATTCACCGTCCGCAGTTTGAATCCCTGACGCCGGTTTTCCCGGATGAGAGGCTCAGACTTGAAGGCGTAACGAATGATCTGTCTGTCCGTCTGATCGACCTGGTGGCGCCGATCGGAAAAGGACAGAGAGGCATGATCGTCGCTCCGCCGAAGGCAGGAAAGACCACACTGATGAAGAGTATTGCCCGGAGCATTGAAGAAAATTATCCGGATATCAATCTGTTCGTTCTGCTGGTCGATGAGCGTCCGGAGGAAGTTACGGACATGAAGCGTACGCTGAAGCACGGACAGGTTATTTATTCCACCTTTGATGAGATGCCGCAGCATCACGTGAAGGCTGCGGAGATGATGCTGGCAAGGGCCAAGCGTCTGGCAGAGCACGGAAAAGATGTTATGATTCTGCTGGACAGTCTGACCCGCCTGACCAGAGCCTACAACCTGGTCGTTCCGGCATCCGGCAGAACGCTTTCCGGTGGTATCGATCCGGGAGCATTTTACGGCCCGAAGCGCTTCTTCGGCGCTGCGAGAAATATCGAAAATGGCGGAAGCATTACCATCCTGGCGACTGCGCTGGTCGACACGGGAAGCCGTATGGATGATGTCATTTATGAGGAATTCAAGGGAACCGGAAACATGGAGCTTCACCTTGACCGGAAGCTCTCAGAGAAGAGAATCTTCCCGGCCATCGACATCTATAAATCGGGAACGCGCCGTGAAGAGCTGCTGATGAGCCAGGAAGAGCTGGAAGCCGTATGGCTGATGCGCAGAGCGATGTCCAGCCGGACGACGCAGGATGTTACGGAAGAAGTCATCGATAATCTCGCACATACGAGAAATAATAAGGACTTCATTGAAATTATTCGCAAGGTATTTTATCAGGAGCAGAGATGAATCTGAAAAAGATATTTTTAAAGCAGGCCTGCCCGACTTCCATAGGAGGCCAGGCAATTATGGAGGGCGTGATGATGCAGGGGCCTTATCGCACAGCTGCGGCGGTCCGCCTTCCGGATCAGCGGATTTACATGAAGACGTGGAATCTGAACCAGAGAAAGGCCTGGCGTAAGATTCCGTTCATCCGGGGGATCATCAGCTTTTTCGGGTCACTGGTATTTGGAATGAAAATCATGACCTTTTCTGCAGATGTCGCGGAATATTTTGCTGATGATGAAGAGACGGAAGGCGGCACTTCTGAAGCCGCTGAGCAGGAAGAGGCAGGCCCGGTATATTCCTGGCTGCTGCACCATCTGGGAGAGCAGGGACTGTGGAATCTGATGATGGCGGTTTCTCTGATCGCGGCGTTTGTTTTCGCCATTCTGGTGTTTGCGGTACTTCCGACTGCCGCAGTCAGTCTGCTGAAACCGGTCGTGCACAGCGCGGTCGGTCTGAACCTGATCGAGGGACTTCTGCGAATCGCTATGTTCGTCCTGTATATCGCCGTGATCAGCCGGATGAAGGATATCCGGCGCGTGTTTGAATATCACGGCGCCGAACATAAGACGATTCACTGCTTTGAAAATAATCTGGAACTGAAGCCGGAAAACGCGAGGCAGTTTTACACCCTGCATCCGCGCTGCGGAACGAGTTTCCTGATGTTTGTCATGGTAGTCAGCCTGGTGCTGTTTTCCCTGCTCGGCTGGCCTTCCCTTGCCTGGCGTATTTTGTCCCGCGTCCTGCTGATGCCGGTCGTGGCCGGATGCTCCTATGAGCTGCTGAAGTGGGCCGGAAAGTCCTCCAACCCGCTGGTCGAGGTGCTCAGCATACCGGGCCTTCTGCTGCAGGAACTGACGACCAGGGAGCCGGACGACAGTCAGGTGGAAATTGCCATGACTGCGATGAAGGCAGTGCTGAAGCCGGAAACGGATCCGGAAATTGAGGGAATATGCAATGCGGACGCGGAACTGCTGGAGGCCATGCACATCGATCGTGATGCAGAGAAAGACAGTATAGAGGATACTCCGGCGGGAGATCATATAGAGTCATAAAGAAGGTTTTTCAATGAGTATGAGAGTGAAAGAGCTGCTGGAAATTGGAGAAAAGCAGCTGAGAGAATGTGAAGTAGAAGATGCGGCAATTGATAATAAACTGCTTTACTGCTATTTAATGCACGTGCCGACGTCCCGGCTGATTCTGGAGTACCAGAACATCCTGCACGATGAACAGTGCGACGCATATTTCAAGCTTCTGGACCGGCGCTGCGAAGGCGAACCGCTGCAGTATATCACCGGGATGCAGGAGTTTATGGGTCTGCCGTTTATCGTCAATTCAAGTGTTCTGATTCCCCGTCAGGACACCGAGATCCTTGCGGAAAACGGAATTTCCGTGATTAAGGAGAATAAACTGAACGGAGAAGAGCTTCCGTTAAAGAAAAAGCGCAGCTGGGAAATCCTGGATCTGTGCACAGGCAGCGGGGCGGTCGGAATTTCTGTAGCAAAGCTTTCTGGCCAGTCCAGTCTGAAACTGGTCTGTTCGGATGTCAGTGAAGACGCGCTGGCCGTTGCAAGAGAAAATGCGCGGAAGAATCACGTCCAGGCAGAATTCCTGCAGGGAGACCTCTTTGCGCCGTTCAGAAAACGCTTCCGCCGCAGACGCTTCGATCTGATCGTTTCCAATCCTCCATACATCCGTTCCGCGGTGATTCCTTCTCTGCAGAGAGAAATCACGGAACATGAGCCGATTCTGGCTCTGGACGGCGGCGAGGACGGCATGTCCTTCTATCGCCGCATTATCGCGGAGGCGCCGGATTATCTGAAGAAGCAGGGCATTCTGATGATGGAAATCGGCTTCGACCAGCTGGACAGCGTCACTTCTCTTCTGGAGGAGACCGGACGTTATGAAAACATCCGCGGCCTGAAAGACCTTGCGGGAAGAGACCGGGTCGTATTTGCCAGTCTGAAAGGAGAGAAGTAATTCATGAATAATCAGGATAAGCTGAAAGAGATTCTTCACCGGATCGACAGACGCGGCTATCCGGCATATAAGGAGACACGCGGAGCATATGACTTCGGCACGTACATTCTGAGGATCGTCCATGTACAGGGCGATCCTTTTGCGGCTCCGTCCCATCTTGAGATTGAGGTGAAACCGCAGACTGCAGGCTTCCCGCAGGAAACATACAGGGTGAAATACCGCCGCACGGCCCTGGAAGACGCGCTTCTGAGGCGTTTTTCCCGGGCAGCCGGCTCATTATCCGGCCGTTCCGGTTCCGGAAAGAGCGGGATGGTGTCCTGTATGCACTGCGGTCAGGAAATTCTGGAGCGGAGCGCCTGTACGGTCGGAAATGACGGCAGCATCACCGTGCGCTTTACCGTTGGATTTCCGGCCAGAGGCAGAACCATTCAGTCAGGGCCTCTGATCCGCCTTCTGTTTCGGGAACTTCCGGACGCTGTTTCCCAGACGCTGCGCTCTGCATCCTTCGACAAAAAGAAACTGGACAAGGTCATGGATCTGGCCGATGACCGGCAGTACATTCATGACCAGCTCAAGCCTCTTGGGCTGACCGCCTTTCTTGCGGACGGCAGCATCCTGGCCAGAGCCTCCGGCATTTCCCAGAAACCGATGAAAGGGGCGGTTCCCATGCATGCTCCGGAATCCCTTGCCATTGAACTGAATCTTCCTCACCGTGGAAAAGTCCGCGGCATGGGAATCCGTAAGGGAATCACCCTGATCTGCGGTGGCGGATATCACGGGAAATCCACTTTCCTGAAGGCACTGGAACAGGGAATTTATCCGCATATTGAAGGCGACGGAAGAGAACTCGTTGTGACGGAGGATACGGCGGTCAAGCTCCGGGCAGAAGACGGGCGGAGCATCTGCCATACGGATATTTCCATGTTCATCGGCAGCCTGCCGGATGGAAGAGATACCAGAAGCTTTTCAACGGCAGATGCCAGCGGAAGCACCTCGCAGGCAGCCTCCGCGGCAGAAGCCATGGAAGCCGGCGCTCATACCTTTCTGATTGATGAAGACACCAGCGCCACCAATTTCATGGTCAGAGATGAGCTGATGCAGAGGGTGATCCACAGAGATCAGGAGCCGATCACTCCATATATCGAGAGAATCCGTCAGTTATATGACCGTCTTGGCATTTCCACCGTGATTGTGGCCGGAAGTTCCGGTGCGTTTTTCCATGCAGCGGATACGGTCATCCAGATGGACCGCTATGTGCCGTACGATATAACAGAAAAGGCAAAAGCCGCGGCCGCAGAAGAAAAGAAGCCGTGGATCGCGGAAGGTCCGCTGAATCCGCCGTCTTTCTCAAGGGTTCCGGAAAGGAGAAACGACCTTCGTCATAAAGGGAGAATCAAAATCCGGACAAACGGCCTGGACGGCTTCAGTCTGAACCATGATACCGTGGATCTGCGTAACCTGGAGCAGCTGGCCGATTCCGGCCAGGTCACGGCGCTGGGTCATATGACGGCACAGCTTCTGGAGAAAGAGTTTGACGGGAAAAGGACGCTTCAGGAGCTTCTGAAGGCGTTTGAGAAACGACTGTCAAAGGAAGGTTTCTCTGCCTTCTGCCAGGAGATTCCGGGCGATCTGGCGATGCCGAGGATGCAGGAAATTTACGCTTGTTTGAATCGCTGCCGGCTGCTGAAAATCAGGTAATCCCCTTGCCTGTAAAATTTTGTCAAAGTTACATCTTGACGAAATGGGAGAAATCGTGATATCATTGATAAGCTGTTGTAGTAAAGCAAAATAACTGCTGGGGCACAGCCTCACAGAGAAAGAGGGGAATAAGCATGAAGGAAGGAATCCATCCTAAGTATGTGGACTGTAAAGTAACTTGCGCATGCGGAAATACATTTATGACCAAGTCGACTAAGCCAGAAATGAGACTTGATGTGTGCTCAGCGTGTCATCCGTTCTTTACAGGACAGCAGAAGTTCGCTAACCGTGGCGGACGTGTCGAGAAGTTTAAGCAGAAATACGGCCTTAAGTAATCGACCTGCAATTGTAAGATCAGCCGGAAGTTTCTTCCGGCTTTTTTCATAGCCTGAAAGTATAAGAGGCGGACCCGGCTGCCTGTGACGACCGGAAATCTGCCTGAGAATATATGTTGACGCCGCCTGTTTTATGGTATAATATTGCGGCATTAGAAAAGATAAACAGGAAATCCCCTCCGCGCCGGAAACGGCACAGGAGAGCGGGAATGCAGAGGCAGAGGAGAAAAGATGGCAGAGAATAAGTTGGGATACAAGCTCAGAGTTTTCAAGAACGCGAGCTTCGCTAAATTCAATGATGTAGTGAACACCGCTCATGAGCGCTCCGGCTTCAGTAAGGCACGCTGCGTGAGAGAGATTCTTCACTGCATGCGCAAGTTTGATGCTGGATACTATGATTACATCATTTTCCAGTTCTATAATCTGACAGACGCGCAGAGAGATACCTATCTGACACGTTTCAGAAGTAAGAAGCTGATCTCTCAGTATAACGATGAGAGCTACGCACATATTTTTGATAATAAGGATGAGTTCAATAAGGTATTCAAGGACTATATCGGAAGAGAGTCCGTGGATATGCTTGAGGCATCCCGTGATGAGGTTGTGGAATTCTACAACCATAAGAAAGAGCAGAATCAGAAGATCTTCGCGAAGATGCGTGACCTGACATGCGGAAGAGGAGCGGAACTCCTTGACCCGGAGAATTTTGACGATGAAGAGGCTTTCTATGAGTATGTAAAGGCAAAGGGCTTCGGTACTCTGGAGGACTGCATTGTCAACCATCCGGACCTGGCCAAGGTTTATCCGTATTCCGTTAACTGCATGCGTATGATCACACTGATCGGCGACGACGGAAAGCCGCATCTGATCTATGCGGTTCAGAAGTTCGGAAATAATAAGAGAATCGTAGATAACTACGGTGTTCATGGTCCTGTTGACCTGGAAGACGGAACTTTCCTGTTCCCGGCTCATCCGGGAGACACGACTTCCGACAAGCTGTATGAGAAGCATCCGTTCTCCGGATACCCGCTGATCGGCTTCAAGACACCGTATTTCAAGGAAGCAAAGCAGATGGTTCTGGACGCGGCTATGGTTGTTCCGCAGATGCGTTACATTGGCTGGGACGTTGCAATTACACCGACAGGTCCGGCAATCATCGAAGGAAACAACTACTGTGCACATGACTTCTGGCAGCTGCCGGGTCAGACGCCGGGAGGAATTGGAATTATTCCTACGCTGAAGAAGATCGTCCCGAGCTTCCAGTACTAGCGAATTGAATACGCCATCATGAATCGGAGCGCAGAAAGAATCTGTGCTGATGCAGGATGGAATCTCCGTGATGTGAGATTCTGTCCTGCCTGAAAAAAAGAAGATTGATGATGGCTTTTTGAAGTGCGTTTTTTCTCCATGCAGATGGAGAGGGAAGCGCACTTTTCATTTATGCGGAAAACGGAAGCAGGAATGAGCCTTCCGGCTGGCGTGAAAACGCCAGGAGAACGGTCTCGTGCGGGAGGGTGTAAAGTATTAGTGGGGTTTTAGAAACTGAAAAAGGGATCTCCAAGTGCTAAGATAATAGTGAAACAATTACATCTATGCACTCGAA
>Ga0214925_100220_pt1 | contig 42502 bp, 37 predicted proteins | sample Stichaenrichment_FD_168299 | JGI IMG/M metagenome (GOLD analysis project Ga0214925, IMG submission 168299) | Xylose enriched microbial communities from anaerobic bioreactor in Madison, Wisconsin, United States - 63SRT | ecosystem: Engineered > Bioreactor > Anaerobic > Unclassified | place: USA... | reverse complement strand
CCTTAAGATGAGAACTCCCATTCGAAAGAAGTAAGACCCCTTAAAGACTATGAGGTTGATAGGGCAGAGGTGGAAGTGCCGCAAGGCATGGAGCTGACTGTTACTAATCGGTCGAGGGTTTGACCAAGGAAATCGCAGGGAATGCGGACGGATAAAATCCGGAAGCGTTTGTGTGTTCAGTTTTGAAGGTATGTATAGAGAAGATATGTATAAACTGGGAAGATAATCCATTCAGGGTTGTCTTCCTTTTTTTTATTAAATAAGTGATTTTAATATATGGGTTAGAGTCAGGAGATAACACTTTTACTGTTCTTTAACTGTTTTGGAATGTACATCTTAAGCTTTTATTGATGTCTTATTTTCAACGTGATGTTTCTGGAATTTACTTTCTTTCGGGATTATACTGAAGAAAAAAGATGGGAAGTAAATGTGTTATGTCTAAAAAAGCCACAGCCTACATCGGACTGGTTCTTGTATTTATGATCTGGGGCAGTCTGTATGTCGTCGGTTCTGTTGTATTAAAGTATCTGCCAACCTTTTTTGTCATGCTTTGCAGATTTCTGATTGCTTTTCCAACCTTATGCCTGATTGTGGACATTCGCGGAAAAGCATGGAAAGAAGGTGTGGATGATCAGGGCAAAAAGACGAAACTGGACACAAAGGGCTGGAAGTTCGCAATTCTGCTCGGCTTATTGGGATACGCGGTTTCTGTGGGCATTCAGCTGCTGGGAACGAAATATGCCGGCTCATCTATGGCTTCATTGATCAATGCATTAAATCCGGTTACAATTTCCATTCTTGCAGTTCCGATTCTTGGGGAAAAGCTGACCCGGAATAAGGTAGTCGGCATTCTCCTTGCTGTATTCGGAGTTTACCTGATTCTTGGAACAGGTGGTAATGTGAATATTCCAGGTGTTCTTCTGTCTCTTGGATCTGTTATTCTCTGGTCGCTTGTGTCCTGTCTGACACGTGAGACCCTGAGGGAATATAATTCGCTGGTGATTACGAGAAATGCGGTGGGCGTTGCAATTGCCGGTGAGCTGGTATTTGCTCTGATAGAGCATGTAACCTTGCATCCGGACATGACAGTGAATCCAACCGTTGTTTTTGGCCTGTTGTATCTTGGAATTGTATGTACAGGAATTTCATATATTCTGTGGAACGGAGGTCTCGCTGTACTCCCTGCAAGCAACTGCTCGGCGCTGTACCCGATCCAGCCTCTCACCTCCACATTTCTGGGCATTCTGCTGTTTCATGAGGTCATCGGATGGCATTTTGTGACAGGAACTGTTTGCATACTGGGAGGCGTGCTCCTTTGTCTTCTCGGAGACCGTATCATGAAAAAGCCTGCGATGATAAATGATTGAGAAGGATGTAAATAATATTCGGCTGCATGTAGGACAAGGCAGAATAAAGAGAGCAGACAGCAATGTTTTTTAAAATGATTATTGACATGTCTGCAAACAAATGGTATATTATAAACAGAAACAGTAATCGTTACTAATATATATAAATAAGGAGGATTTTTACATGGCAAACAAGTATGCAGGAACAAAGACAGAGAAAAACTTACTGGAGGCTTTTTCAGGTGAATCTCAGGCGAGAAACAAATACACTTATTTTGCTTCCGCAGCCAGAAAGGCAGGATACGAGCAGATCGCTGCATTGTTTGAGAAGACAGCAAATAATGAGAAGGAGCATGCAAAGCTCTGGTTTAAGGAGCTCGGTCTTCTGGGCAATACAGCAGAGAATCTTTCTTCTGCTGCAGCCGGAGAGAACTACGAGTGGACAGATATGTATGACAGAATGGCAAAAGAGGCTGAGGAAGAGGGATTTATCGAGCTTGCTGAAAGATTCCGCGGCGTTGCTGCCATTGAGAAGACACATGAGGAGCGTTACCGCAAGCTGCTTCACAATGTAGAGGCACAGGAGGTATTCAAGAAGGCTGGCGTTACGATCTGGGAGTGCAGAAACTGCGGACACATTGTAATCGGAACAGAAGCCCCGAAGGTATGTCCGGTATGTAAGCATCCACAGTCCTTCTTTGAGGTTCGCGCAGAGAACTACTAAGTAAACCCCATGCCACGTTTCCTGGCACCACCATAAATCAATATTATTCAATAAAAAGCTTAATCGGGACCGGCCACATTACTGTGGCCGGTCCCTCATTTTTGTACTGTTTCCGGTTCTTTATTTTCGTTCTTGACAGCAACTGGTTGCCATGATAAAGTGTGGATAGTTAGATATATCTAAAAAAAATAATACAAATTAAACATCTGTACTATATATCCTGAACTTCCTTTCAGAAGGAGATAACCACTATGTCAGAAGAGACAATTATCGAGCATTGTTCACCGACATTGGCGCGTCTGAAAACAGGCAATCTGTTTTCATGTAATTTTTCCGACCAGTCTGAGATGGCCAGGGATATACGCAGGTTTAATAAAGTCCTGGTTCCGAAGGGGCTTTGCATGCTTCCCCTGAAATATTGCAATGGAAAGGCACTGCTGTATGTATTCAGGCCGGCTATGCTGTATCAGGATCTCTCACAGAAAGATTCCAGAGAAATCCTGGATGCAGCCGGTTATCCCCGGGAGGACCTTATGCATCAGCTGCAGAAGCTGATGAACAGGCTTCGTCATTCCCCGGAGTTTCCTCATGAAATCGGGTTGTTTCTCAGCTATCCGCCGGAGGATGTCAGAGGATTTATTGAGCAGGGCCCGAATCGGTGCAAGAAGACAGGGTTCTGGAAGGTATATGGAAATGAAGAAATGGCAGAGAGAATTTTTTCCAGTTACAGGCATTGCCATGATGTCTATGTCAGGCAATTGAGAGCAGGAGTGGATTTTTCATCGCTTGTTGTTCAGGAAAAACAGAGGATCTGAAAATGACAGTTTCAATTCATGATATTGAATGTGACGGTTTCAGATCACGATAAAAAATGTGACAACTTCAGATCACGATTGAAATTGCTGTTATCAAATAGATGAAGAAAGGGAGAAAATTTCATGAGTAAAGTAGCAGTTGTATACTGGAGCAGCACAGGCAATACAGAAGCAATGGCAAATGCTGTTGCTGAGGGTGTAAAGGCGGCAGGCGGAGATCCGACGCTGCTGACAGCGGATGCTTTTTCATCCGGAGAAGTATCGAATTATGATGCCATTGCCTTTGGATGCCCTGCCATGGGTGCAGAGGAACTGGAAGACAGCGAATTCCGTCCGATGTGGGATGACTGCAAACCGGCACTTGCCGGGAAGAAGATCGCCCTGTTCGGATCCTATGGCTGGGGCGACGGTGAATGGATGCGTTCCTGGGAGGACGAAAGCAGAGAAGCCGGAGCAAATCTTGCTTCTGAGAGTGTCATCGCAAATGAGGCACCCGGTGATGAGGAGATCGAAAACTGCAGGGATCTGGGAAGAACGCTTGCATCTTGATGCGTATATCCTGAATGTAGTAAATATATGCCAATTAGCATAACCTGATGTTTGTCATATAGCCACGAAAAGAGCTTTCCGTTTCTTGTGCGGAAAGCTTTTTTCATCCAATTTATTGCCCAAAAAGTACATATACGAAGGCCAGTGGCTGTGATATCGTTTGAAAAGTACCAGAAAAGTATCAAAATGTGTTCTTATAAAGCGTTTAGAGGTTTGATTACATTCATATCATAGTAAAATACTATGAATTAGATCAGGGAGGGCAAAGACATGATCGCAGCTGTGGCAACATTGACGCAGGAGGAGCTTGCAGAAAGCGAGCCCATCAATCTCCGGCATGGTTCTGTGACAGGCCCCGATGGGGTGCATGGTATTGGAGAGGTGCTGTATCAGCCGGATACGCTGAAGTGGCTGACCATCGGGATGGTTTATGATCATCCAAAGACATGGACCTTTATGGGAGGCGGAGTGGCACCGGGTGAGGGTGCGCTGATTCAATATGTGCTCCAGACAAGGGGTAAGGAGTACTTTCCGGATGAGTTCTCCGCCGATCGAAGAGAGAATATCAGCTGGTACTATAGGGACGGATATCTGCCTTGCCCTGTATCCATCTGGCGGGCACACGGATTCCGGATCACAATCCAGCATTTCGCCCGCAGAAATGATGAAGATTCCGCAACGCTTGTTTTTTCAAAGGTTCAGGTCGACAATGAGTTTGCAGCAAGACAGAATGGGACACTGTTAATCAATGCAAGTCCTGAGGTCCATGTGCCCCTTGGCCAGTGGCCGGACCATGAGAATGATCTTGGAATGGCCTATAATTTTTCACTGGAACCGGGATGCTGGAAAATTTTTGAATTTGTTTCAACTGCCTGCGGGGAGCCGGTGCAGTCTGTTCTTCGGGAGCAATATGGTTCTTTTGAAGAGAATTACCAGAAAATAACAACTTACTACGATCAGGTCACTGCGCATCTGACGCATCCGATACAACTGCCGGACGAGGGTATCACAAACATGTTCAGGTCGGCACAGATTGCACTTCGCAATGCGGTTGTTCAGGAAGGTGCGGAGGTGCAGATGCGTTCTGGCAGTAACAATCCGGCAAGAATCCAGTCCTATGACCGGGAATTTCCACATGATGTTCCGAATATGCTGGATGAGCTGATGCGGGAAGGTGATTATTATCTTGCAAAGCAGGTTCTCACATCAGAGAATTATCAAAAGATGAATACAGCTGATACGGGTGACTGGGATGGCTTAAATTACATGGACACGATTGGGAAGTTCCTTCTTCCTTACGCGCAGTATCTTCAGAATACAGGCGATACAACGTGGTTTGACGATGCGCGTTTTTCCTTCCTGCGTAAGGCTGCGCACAATATACACGCTTTTCGTGTGACAGATGGTCCACATCCCGGGCTGATGAAAAAGGGTGAGGATTTTGAAAACTGGTCAGATGATGGGGATTATCTGCTGGCTGATAACTGGTGTGCTCTGCACGGACTGGCAGCTTACGCGTATATCTGCAGGCGGATTGGACAGACAGGTGAGCTGAAATGGGCTGAGGCAGAGATGGATTCACTGAACGATGATCTCAATCGGGCACTGGATGAGCAGATGAAAAGAAATAATCTGAACTATTATCGTGGTGCTATGGATGACAGCAGCTATCAGAGATATGTAGCGGGATCCTTTTATTCCTGGGTACCTTATTCTGCGGCTCTTTCTACTTTCCCGTGGGGTGCGTATCTTCATGGCTTCAAAAATGGTGGGACCTGGAAGGAATATTTTGATGCTTCACTTGATGCCGCGCTCCGCCAGCGTGATATCCGGCAGATTCCACAGGGAAGCTGGGGTGCCTGGTGGGGAAAAAACACTTATGGGAGCGTTTACAATGCCGCAGCGGGTCTCCAGTGCCTTGCTTCGGATGGGCACAGGCAGGAGACATTCCGCAACGTGGAATTCCTGTACCATCATCAGTGCGCGCCCTTTATGTGGTCGGAGGCTTTTGAGAGCAAGGGCCGTGATGCATGGGACGGAATGTACCTGCCACAGGAATCTTACGGAAATTATGAGCTTTGGGGCGTTTCTTTTCTGAAGCAGGCTATTCTGCAGGCGTGTGTGTCGGTGGCTGTTGATGGAACTGTAATCATCGGAAGGGGCATTCCGGATCACTGGATGCACGAGGATGCAGTTGTATCCTGGAAACATGTCAATGTCAATGACAACAGGTATCTGGATTTTTCATTGCAATATAAAGGCGGAAAGCTGATTTTTTCCTGCACAGGAGATGAACCGGAGGGCAGTATCATACTCGATCTTCCATGGTTCCAGACCCACCTGCCGGAGTCGCAGGATGGAGTCGTATCAGAGGACAGAAAGGTGATCTTATCGCCGGATACGAGGAAGGCAGTGCTGACTTTCTGATATTGAAGCTTTCTACCTCAGTTCATTTCTTTCCTGTTCCACCATTTTTAAAGTATTAAGCATCATGATGTAATAACTGAAGAAGGACCGGTATCCGGAATCGGATGCCGGTCTTCTTATACGGAATCGAATGCCGTTTTTCTTATAGTTGCGAATTCCTTTTTTCGTGCTATATTAATTCTGTTACGGTTTAAACGGAACACAGAAATTCAGGAATATTATTTTTATGGAAAAAAACATCGGAAGCATTGTAATTATCGTTTTATGCGTGGTTCTGTCTGCTTATTTTTCAGCTACGGAGACTGCATTTGCATCTCTGAATCACATCCGTATGAAAAACATGGCGGAAAAGGGAGACCGGAGAGCCGCGCTGGTGGTGAAGCTGCTGGATCATTATGACAGTCTTCTCTCTACGATTCTGGTGGGCAATAACGTGGTGAATATCGGTGCCACCTCTCTTGCCACGGTTATTTTTGTCAGACTGCTGGGCGAGGATGCAGGCTCCGGAACGGCTACGCTGGTGACTACACTTGTTCTTCTGATCTTCGGTGAAATTTCTCCGAAGAGCATGGCGACGGAATTTCCGGAGCAGTTTGCGATGATTTCCGCGCCGCTGCTGCAGTGCTTTATGGTTGTGCTGACACCGGTGAATTTCCTGTTTGGACTCTGGAAGAAGTTTCTGGCGAAGCTGATCAAGGGGGAGAAAAAACAGCCCATCACGGACGAGGAGCTGCTGACGATTGTCGATGAGGCAGAAACCGGAGGCAGCATCGGTGAGGAGGAGAGTGATCTGATCCGGAATTCCATTGAGTTTCCGGACCAGGAGGCAGAGGATATTCTTACACCGAGGGTGGATATCGTCGGTGTCGAATATGGAACCTCCAATCAGGAAATTGCGGATATTTTTGCACAGACCGGGTATTCCAGACTGCCTGTATATAAGGAAGACATGGACCATATTACAGGTATTCTCTATGAGAAGGATTTCTACAACAAGATTTTCGGAACGGAGAAGCCGATTGACGGTATCATTCGTCCGACGGTCTTTATCACAGAGCACAAGAAAATAGACGAACTGCTGCGTGAACTGCAGCAGAAGAAGATCCATCTGGCCGTCGTGGTAGATGAATACGGCGGAACAGTTGGTATTGTGTCCATGGAGGATATCCTCGAGGAGCTGGTCGGGGAGATCTGGGATGAGCACGACGAAATTGTCCAGGAGATTCATAAAATTACCGACCGGGATTATGTCGTGGAGGGTTCCGCCAATCTGGAAAAACTCTTCGATGAGATCGGCTGCGAGCGGGAGCACGATTCTATTACGGTCAGCGGCTGGGTCCTGGAAGTTGCAGGAAAGGTTCCTTCCCGCGGTGATGTGTACCATTATGAAAATATGACAATCCGGATTCTGGAGATGGAGGGACACCGGGTCGGAAAAATCAAGCTGCACGTTGCACCGCCTGCGGACAAGGATGATCAGAAGGAAGAGCTGAAGGGCGAAAGCAAAGACAGGTAAAATCACTTTTTGATATATCATATGAATTTCAAAATTAATTCATAAGTATATATTTCCGAACCATTGTTTCGAAGTGCTTTTGAAAATTTTGAAAAGAAAAAAAGGAAATACACGACTTCCGTGGTAAATAATTAATAGACACAGTTTCTGACGGCAGGGTACAAATGGCACAGTACAGACAGCAGTGTATGCGATCAGAGTACGAACACAGTACGGGCAGCAGGATATGAAAAGTAGCGTACAGATGGCATAGTACAGGTGGGAGGAACCGTGAATATTCGTGAAGTCATTGAGAAAAGTGAAGAGGAATATCTGAGTCCATACGCGTCCCACAGCAGGGACTCTAAGGGACGGGACTGGCCCATCCGGGAGGATACGGTGCGCACCGATTATATGCGTGACCGTGACCGCATTCTTCACTGCAAGACGTTTCGCAGGCTGAAGGACAAGACACAGGTGTTTCTTTCTCCTCAAGGCGACCATTACAGGACGAGGCTGACCCACACGCTGGAGGTCTCTCAGATTTCCAGAACGGTTGCAAAGGCACTGCGTCTGAATGAGGACCTGGTGGAGGCAATCGCGCTCGGGCATGATCTGGGGCATACACCCTTCGGCCATGCGGGGGAGAGGACACTGAACCGGCTGTGTCCCTTCGGCTTCCGGCATTATGAGCAGAGTCTGCGGGTGGTTGAGAAGCTGGAAAAGGATGGAAACGGGCTGAACCTGACCTGGGAGACCCGGGACGGCATTCTCAATCATCAGATGAATACCACACCCCATACACTGGAGGGCAAGATCGTCCGGATCTGTGACAAGATTGCCTACATTCATCACGATATGGATGACGCGCAGCGCGCAGGTATTATCAGCGAGGACGACATTCCGATTACGCTGCGGATGACACTGGGTTATACGACACGGGACCGGCTGAATACGCTGGTCATGGACCTGATCGACAGCAGCCAGGGCAAGGATGACATTGTCCAGTCAGAGCCGATCCATGCAGCCATGATGACATTCCGCAAGCTGATGTTTGCGGATGTTTATACGAATCCGGTTGCCAAGTCGGAGGAGGTCAAGGTTGACCGCATGCTGACGGAAATGTACCGATATTATAACGAGCATCTGGAGCTTCTCAAGGGCGAATACCGCAAGATGCTGGACCAGGGTGAGCCGCCTGAGCGGGTGGTCTGTGATTATATTTCCGGCATGACGGACCAGTATGCGATTCATAAATTCCGGGAGATCTATATTCCAAAGTCCTGGGATGTCTTCTGATAAAGTGCACATCCGCTGCATTTGCCGGATTGTATAAGACTGTGCAAATGGGTCCGGAGCATGCGGAATGTGGTTATCTGACCGCTGGAAAAATATGTCTGATCTCAATGGGTCCGGAGTATGTGGGTTGAGACGTCATCTTTCATTTATTACTGAATAAAGAAACAGGAAAGGCGGAACATGCGTTATACGGATGAGATCATCGAAGAGGTCCGGGAACGGAATGACATCGTAGATGTGATCTCGCAATATGTGAAGCTGCAGAGACGCGGCAGCAATTATTTTGGACTCTGTCCGTTTCACAGTGAGAAATCCCCTTCCTTCTCCGTAAGCCGTGAGAAGCAGATGTATTATTGCTTCGGCTGCGGCAAGGGAGGCAATGTATATACCTTTCTGATGGAATACGAAAATTATACTTTTCAGGAAGCCATTAAGGTACTGGCAGATCGGGCAGGTGTGAAGCTTCCGGAGGCGGAGTATTCCCGTGAGGACAGAGAAGCACAGGATAAACGGTCCAGACTTCTGGAAATCAACAAGCAGGCGGCCTTATATTATTATTCCAGGCTGCATGCACCGGAGGGAGAAGCCGGGAGAAAATATTTTAAAGAAAGAGAACTTTCCGATGAAACTTTACGGAATTTCGGGCTGGGATTTGCAGGCAAATCCAGCAATAACCTGTACCGTTTTCTCCGTGAAAAGGGCTATCAGGATGGAATCCTGAAGGAGTCCGGTCTTTTCCTGGTAGATGAGAAAAGAGGATTCAGTGATAAGTTCTGGAACCGGGTGATGTTCCCCATTATGGATGCGAACAGCCGGGTCATCGGCTTTGGCGGCCGGGTCATGGGAGACGGAAAGCCGAAATACCTCAATTCACCGGAGACTTTGATTTTTGACAAGAGCCGGAATCTGTACGGGCTGAACTTCGCCCGGAGAACGCGGCGGAAGAATTTTATTATCTGCGAGGGCTACATGGATGTCATTTCCATGCACCAGGCAGGATATACGAATGCGGTTGCCTCCCTGGGAACAGCGCTGACCACGCAGCAGTGCCAGCTGATGAGCCGTTTCACAAAGCAGGTCCTGGTGATCTATGATATGGACGGCGCCGGTGTTAAGGCTGCCCTGCGGGCGATTCCGATGCTGCGGCAGGCAGGTCTTTCCACAAGGGTTGTGAACCTCCGCCCACATAAGGACCCCGATGAATTCATCAAGGCAGAGGGGGCTGAGGCCTTTGAGCAGCGGCTGGAGCAGGCGGAAAACGGGTTCATGTTCAGCATCCGCATGATGGAACGGGATTATGACCGTGAGGACCCTGAGGAGCGGAGCAGGTTTGTCCACGACGTTGCAAGGAAGCTGTTTGAAGAGATAGAAGATGAGATCGAGAGGGAGAGCTATATTGACGAGGTCTCCAGAAGGTACCATATTGAGCGGCAGCTGCTGGAGACGGAAATCCGCAAGCTGGCCCTGCGGGGTACAGGCCGTACGGAGATCCGCGTGCCGAAAAATCTCTCTGCACGGAAGGACAGGGCCCTGGCGAATGCCGCACCGGCGGACAAGGAGCAGAAGCTGATGCTCACCTGGATCGCGAACCGGCCCGGACTTCTGGGACACCTGCAGGATTATCTGTCCCCCTCCGATTTTACAAACCCCATGTACCGCGAGGTCGCGGAGATCGTCTGGAAGCAGGGCGAATCGGGAAAGATCAGTCCCGCAACGATTATCAATCATTTTGAAGACAGTGAGAAGCAGACGGAGGCGGCATCTCTTTTCAATACGACCATGCCGCTGGACAATCCGGATGAACAGAAGCGGGCACTTTTCGATGTGCTTTGCCGGATGAAGCGGCAGAGCATAGACCAGCAGGCAGATGCGCTTGACCCATCGGACATGAAAGGGTTTATGCATGTCATGGATGAGAGAAAAAAGCTGGAACAGCTCAGGGCAAAGGGACTGCCGGAGGATATTTTTTCATAAATTTTCATAAAGGAGAATTTTCATGGAAGCTGATAACAAGAAACTGCTTGAGAAAACCAAGAGTCTGATCGAGGTGGCGCACAAGAAGAAAAATGCGCTGGAATACTCCGAGATCGTTGAGTACTACAAGGACATGAAACTCAATGATAAGCAGATCAAGATGGTTGTAGCATATCTGGAGGATCACGACATCGATGTTCTCCGTATTCAGAGTGAGGATGAAGAGCCAAATGACGATATGCTTCTGCTGACAGAAGAGGGAGAGGAAGACAACGATGATTCTGATGTAGAGAATATTGATCTGACTGTTCCTGAGGGCGTCAGCATTGAGGATCCGGTCCGCATGTACCTTAAGGAGATCGGCAAGGTTCCGCTTCTGACAGCCGAGGAGGAAATTGAGCTTGCCAAAAGGATGGAGAACGGGGATGAGCGGGCAAAGAAGCGCCTTGCAGAGGCGAACCTCCGTCTGGTTGTGTCCATTGCCAAGCGTTATGTCGGCCGGGGCATGCTTTTCCTTGACCTGATTCAGGAGGGAAACCTCGGACTGATCAAGGCCGTGGAGAAGTTCGATTACCGCAAAGGATATAAGTTCTCTACCTATGCGACATGGTGGATCCGTCAGGCCATCACAAGAGCAATTGCCGATCAGGCCCGTACCATCCGTATTCCGGTGCATATGGTAGAGACCATCAACAAGCTGATCCGTGTTTCCCGTCAGCTGCTCCAGGAGCTTGGCCGTGAGCCTACGCCGGAGGAGATTGCAAAGGAAATGAATATGTCCGTGGACCGTGTGCGTGAGATTCTGAAGATTTCGCAGGAGCCTGTATCTCTGGAAACACCTATCGGTGAAGAGGAGGACAGCCATCTGGGCGACTTTATTCAGGATGATAACGTTCCTGTTCCGGCAGATGCAGCAGCATTTACGATGCTAAAAGAGCAGCTGGAGGAGGTCCTTGCTACCCTTACCGACCGGGAGCAGAAGGTACTGCGGCTCCGTTTCGGTCTGGATGACGGACGTGCCAGAACGCTGGAAGAGGTCGGCAAGGAATTCAATGTCACCCGTGAGCGGATCCGTCAGATCGAGGCCAAGGCACTCCGCAAGCTGCGTCATCCGAGCCGCAGCAGAAAGCTGAAGGATTATCTTGACTGATACGTCGATTAACCGCAGAATGTCCAAGCGGCTTCTGGCGGTCACCGCCATGGTGACACCCGGAAACCGCGTGGCAGATATCGGTACAGATCACGCCTATGTCCCGGTCTATCTGGTGGAAAACGGGATCGCGCCGTGCGCCATCGCCATGGATGTGCGGAAGGGACCCCTTGCCAGGGCGGAACAGAGTGTGCGCGAAGCAGGCCTCCTGGAGCATATACAGCTGCGGCTGTCCGACGGCATGGAAAAGCTTATGCCCGGTGAGGCGGACACTGCGGTCATCGCAGGTATGGGTGGTATGCTGGTCTGCCATATTCTCACGGGTTTTCCGGAGACGACGGCATCTCTGCAGGAGCTGGTGCTGGAGCCCCAGTCGGAGACGTACAAGGTGCGCTATCTGATCACGGCCTCCCTCGGATTTGTGATTACAGATGAGCAGATGGTCTGTGAGGATGGAAAATATTATCCTGTGATCCGGGCGGAAAAGAGAGAAGAGGTCAGTGGGAACCAGGATAAAGCGGCCAGTGGAAACCAGGGTAATGCGGTCAGTGGAAACCAGAGAGAAACGGTCAGTGGAAACCACGAAGAATCAGTCAGTGGAAACCAGGAAGAAGTGGGCATGAGAAAAACAGGCGCAGAGGGTGTTCATCCCCTGAGTGAAATAGAGCTGCGCTTTGGCCCGGTACTGCTGGAAAAGAAGGATCCTGTGCTTTACGAGTATCTGGGCAGAAGGATACGTGTAAACGAAGCCGTGGCGGAACGCCTTGAAAGCGCGGGAAGCGAACATGCTCTGCAGAGACTTCAGGAAGTAAAGGAGGAACTGCGGCTGCTGAAGGCCGCTTATGACAGCTATGAGATGTGAAGAGATTATTTCAAGACTGGAAAAGGAATATCCGCTTACCAGTGCGGAGGACTGGGACAACCCGGGGCTGCAGGTAGGACGCAGAAACCGCGAGGTACGGAAGATCTTTGTCGCACTGGATGCCACGGAGGATACCATCCGTGAGGCTGTGGAATGGGGTGCGGACCTGATGATCACCCACCATCCGCTGCTGTTTCACAGCATTAAGAAGGTCAATGATGACAGCTTTATTGGCAGAAGAATTCTGACGCTGATTGAAAATGAGATCACCTGCTATGCGATGCACACAAATTTTGATGTGCTTGGGATGGCGCAGCTGAATGAGGACCAGCTGCATCTGCAGAATGCCCATGTGCTGGATGTGACGCGGGAGAATGAAGGCGTTGAGGAAGGCATCGGGCGTGTAGGAGATCTGGAGGAGCCGGTCACCCTGCACGACTTTGCTGTGGATGTCCGCCGCGCCTTCGGACTTTCCACTGTCCGCTGCTACGGGCTGCATGCATGGCAGGAAGAGGAGGAGCAGGCGGACCAGACAGAGGAGGATGACGTGCGCATTACGCGCGTTGCTGTCTGTGGCGGCTCCGGCAAGAGCATGATTGACAAGGCCATTGAAGAGGGTGCGCAGGTGCTTGTGACCGGTGATGTGGATTATCATTCCGCCATCGACGCAATTGCAAAGGGCCTTTACATCATTGATGCCGGGCACTATGGCACGGAGTACTGCTTTATCGATTATATGACGCGGAAGCTCGAAAAGCTCTTTCCTGAATGCAGGGTAAAGGGTGCAAGGATCATGCAGCCCTTTACAGTCATCTGAATATGAAGGGTCTGCGCCTGCTTGTATCTGGCCGATGTAAAAAATGATGGCGGATATGAGCAGGCTTCTTATTTGTATATACGACAGGTAAAACAGTACACAAGTAAAACAGAACACAGGCAAAACAGAACACAGGGAGGTGACACAAATTGGCGGCATCATATCAGGTCAGATATTTTGATGAGAATTATACAGTACAGGATGGCACGCGATATCTGGATTTTATCAGGCAGCATCTGCATCCGGGAACACTTCCGGTTCTGCTGGTCCTCGCAAACGGAAGACTGCAGGAGCTCAGTCACAGAATCATAGAGGACTGCACGGTTGTGCCGGTTACGATCGGTGATGAAATCGGCATGGCGACCTACCGCAGAAGTCTCAACCTGCTCTTCAATAAGGCTGTTATGGATGTGGAAAAGGAGCGGAATCCCGGACAGAATGTCCGGGTCTGCCTGAATTTTTCAAATGGAAACGGATATTACTACACCTTCAGCGGAGAAGAAAATCCGGATGAGGAATTTGCAAAGCTCGTAAAAAAGCGGATGCTCGATCTGGTGGAGCAGGACCTTCCGATCCAAAGAAAAACGCTGTCTACCTTCTCTGCGATCCGTTTTTTCCGCACCCATGGGTTTTCCTATAAGGAGAGACTGCTCAAATACCGGAGAGTATCTACGGTTAATCTCTATGTGCTGGATGATTATCTGGATTATTTCTATGGGTATATGGTCTACAGCACCGGTTTTCTGAAGCGGTTTGATGTCTCCTGCTATGAGAAGGGGCTGGCACTTGTTTTTCCAAGACACAGGGAGCCGGAGGTCCTTCGGGCATATGAGCCGTTCCCAAAGCTGTTCCAGGTACAGAAGGAGACGGAAAAATGGAATTCCCGGATGGGCATTCAGTCTGTTGCGGATCTGAATGATTCGATCACCAGAGGAGATATAGAGCATGAGCTGCTGGTGGCAGAGGCTCTGCAGGAGAGCAGAATCTCAGATATTGCACAGAACATCAAAAAACGCGGGAACATCAAGTTTGTCATGATAGCCGGTCCGTCCTCCTCAGGGAAGACGACATTTTCCCGCCGGCTCTCCATTGAGCTTACTGCGCATGGCATGATGCCCCATCCGATCAGCCTGGACAATTTTTATCGTGACCGGCAGTATTGTCCGAAGGACGAGAATGGCAATTATGATTTTGAATGCCTGGAGGCCTATGATCTTGAGCTGATCCAGAGCGTTCTGGGCGATCTGATCGATGGAAAAGAAGTGGAGCTTCCTTATTTTAATTTCCTGACTGGGCACAGGGAATACCATGGAAAGAAGCTGAAGATGCAGGATTCTGATATTCTTGTAATTGAAGGAATTCATGGCCTGAACCCGAAGCTTGTAGGGCATCTTCCGGAAGACTGCATCTACCGGGTCTATATCAGTGCGCTGACACAGCTGAATATCGATGACCACAACCCGATCTCAACGACGGACGGCCGTCTGCTCCGCAGAATTGTGCGGGATTACAGGACGCGCGGGACGAACGCGCAGGAGACCATTCACAGATGGCCATCCGTGCGAAAGGGTGAGGAAAATTATATCTTTCCGCATCAGGAGAATGCGGACGTAATGTTCAATTCGGCCCTGATCTATGAGCTTTCGGTTCTGAAGATCTATGCGGAACCGCTGCTGTTTCAGGTGCCGGAAAATACGCCCGAATATCTGGAGGCAAAGCGTCTGCTGAAGTTCCTGGACTATTTTCTCGGAACACCATCGGAGAGCGTCCCGGTCAATTCGCTTCTGCGGGAGTTCATCGGAGGAAGCTGCTTCGATGTCTGAGGGGCTGCTGTAACTGAAATGATGTCTGCTTTTTGATACCATCACGGTCTCTTTGCGGTGATGAAATGACTGTCTGAAAGCCTTATTGGTGTGACTGGTGCTGCAGCGGAAAGAGTGGGATGCCTGAAAAAAGCTGTGTATTTTGGCTGGATTTATGATAGAATGTAATACATTGGCTGCAGGTAAGGTATGCGATCGCAGCCGGCAGGCCGAAAGGTGCCGGCTGAGGAAAGTCCGGGCTTCACAGGGCAGGATGCCGGATAACGTCCGGCGAGGGTAACCCCAGGGAAAGTGCAACAGAAATATACCGCCTCCGGTCCTTCGGGATCATGAGGTAAGGCTGAAAAGGCAGTGTAAGAGACTACCGACCCTCTGGTAACAGAGAGTGCCATGTAAACCCCATCCGAAGCAAGACCGAACAGAAGGCAATGTGGCTGCCCGTCACGTCTTCAGGTAGGTCGCTTGAGCCTGCCGGCAACGGCAGGACACAGACAGATGATCGCACACGACATAACCCGGCTTATCGCCTTGCCTGCAGTCTTTTGATTGAAAGCATGCGATTTAGACCGAAAGCATGTGATTTAGACCGAAAGCATGTGATTTAGACCGAAGGCATGTGATTTCGATCAATAGCATGTGATTTACCCTTCGAAGAGGTTGAAAATGAAGCGGATTATACTGGCATCGGGATCTCCCAGAAGACTGGAGCTGATGCATCAGGCAGGGTTTGAGGTGGAAGTTATTCCCAGCCATTCAATAGAAAAAATATCCGGAAGTACCCCGGAAGAGGTGGTACAGCGCCTGTCCCGTCAGAAGGCGGAGGATGTGGCACAAATGCTAGCCGGCAAAGTGGAAAATACATCACAAATACCTGGCGGCGAAGGTATAAATTCAGCTCAAAGAGTTCCCAATAATGAAAAAAATACAGTCGATGCTTCCTGTATAATTCTCGGAGCAGATACGATTGTGGTGAGGGATGCTGAGATACTTGGCAAGCCCGCAGACCGGGCGCATGCGATTGCGATGCTGCAGAGCCTTTCCGGAAGAAGCCATGATGTATATACCGGCGTCACGCTGGCAGAGCTGCAGGACGGTACAATCTGCAGGGAGGATACCTTTGCGGTACGCACAAAAGTGTATGTGTGCTCCATGACGGATCAGGAAATCTGTGATTACGTGGATTCCGGAGATCCCATGGATAAGGCAGGCGGTTATGGGATCCAGGGTATCTTTGCCCGTTTTGTGGAAAAAATAGATGGAGACTACTATAATGTAGTCGGGCTTCCGGTTTCTGAGGTTTATCACAGATTGAAGAATTGGATGGACTGACGCACGATAATCAAGGGCTGACATCATAATGATATTGAGGTCAAAAGAGATATACTTTTGAAATTGTCAAGACAATTTCATGCACTAACATTATCATACACTAACTGTGCTTTGCGCAGGAAGAGGGTGAACATATGGAAAATCTTGGAGAAACCAACAAAAAGAAGCTGCTTGCGGTGAATATCTGGTCGCTGATTCTTCTGGTGATCGGAATTTTTCTCCTTATTCGTCCGGGCAGCACGCTGATTGTGATCTGCAGACTGCTTGGCGTGGCGATGCTCGTGATCGGTGCGCTGCTGATAGCCAATTTTTTTGCGGCACGTGAAGATTCTCTGTCCGGTCTTTCTCTTGCAGCAGGTATCGTTCTGGCGGTATTCGGCCTTTTCATTGTATTCCGGCCGGGTGTGATTGCGGCCTTTGCCGGATTCCTGTTCGCCATAGTCCTGATTTCCTACGGCTGCGGCCAGCTGGCGGAGATGCAGACGCTCCGTACGTTTCAGGATAGCAGATGGTATCTGTGTCTGATCGTAGGTATCATCACGCTGGCGTTCGGAGTAGTATTCCTTTTTCATCCGATGGACCTTACAGTTGTTCTGATCCGTATTGCCGGTGTGGCAATGATTTATGCCGCGATATCCGGCTTTATTTTTCACAAGCGTACCGCAGATTTCGCATCTCAGGTACATAGTGCGGCAGATGCATTTGAGGATGCCATGTCCGGTCGTCCCCATTACGATGAGAATGGCAGGGAGATCATCGACAGTACTGCTACGGAAGAGGATGACCATAAAAATAATCACAGATAACATTCAAAGACCATGTCCCAGACGGGGCGTGGTCTTTTTGCTGTATAGATAATGTTTTCTGGTGAACAGGATAATGGCTTATATTGGTGAATAGGATAATGGGTTTTGGCTTGATTCTGTTAACATAGTGATGTAAAATAACTCGAACCTTTTGAGACAAAGTCAGATGTGATGAAGGAGGCAAATCAATATCATGCACAGACAGTTGAAGAATCTGAGACATGTCATGTCACCGCTGGACCTTTCCGTAGAGGAGCTGGACCATATCATGGAGCTGGCAGCGGATATGGAGAAGAATCCCGCAAAGTACGCGCATGTTTGTGACGGACTGAAGCTGGCGACACTTTTCTATGAGCCGAGTACGAGAACGAGGCTGAGCTTTGAGACCGCCATGCTGAATATGGGAGGCAATGTCATTGGATTTCACTCCGGCAGTACAAGCTCTGCCACAAAGGGAGAGAGTGTGGCAGACACCATCCGTGTTGTGAGCTGCTTTGCAGATATCTGTGCCATGCGTCATCCGAAAGAGGGCGCACCGATGGTGGCGGCTGCCAAATCCTCAATTCCCGTTATCAACGCCGGAGACGGAGGACATCAGCATCCGACGCAGACTCTTGCGGACCTGATGACAATCCGTCAGACAAAGGGAAGGCTTGATCATCTGACTGTGGGAATTTGCGGAGACCTGAAATTCGGACGTACCGTACATTCTCTGATCAGCGCCCTGGTAAGGTACCCCGGCATCCGTTTTGTGCTGATTTCTCCGGAAGAGCTGAAGCTTCCTTCCTATGTAAAGGAAGAGCATCTTGATCCGCATCACACCGAATACAAGGAAGTGATCCGCCTGGAGGACGCACTTCCGGACCTGGATATCCTCTATATGACCCGTGTGCAGAAGGAGCGATTCTTCAACGAGGATGATTACATCCGCATGAAGGACTTCTATATCCTGAATGAAGAAAAAATGAAGCTTGCGCCGAAGGATATGTATGTACTGCATCCGCTTCCCAGAGTCAATGAGATTTCCGTGGACGTGGATGATGATCCCAGAGCTGCATATTTCAAGCAGGTATACTGGGGCATGTATATGAGAATGGCACTGATGTTCACGCTTCTTGAGCTGGAGGTAAAAGAATAATGCTGAATGTAGGTTCTATTGAGCAGGGATTTGTACTCGATCACATCAAGGCCGGCAAAGCAATGACCATCTATCATGATCTGAGGCTGGACCAGCTGGACTGCTGTGTTGCCATGATCATGAATGCCAGAAGCAGCAAGATGGGTCGCAAGGATATCATCAAGGTGGAATGCCCGGTCGATCAGCTGGACCTCAACATCGTCGGTTTTATCGATCCCAATATCACAATCAATGTGATTGAGCACGGCGAGATTGTAGAGAAGAAGGCACTGGGACTCCCCAAGGAAGTGCGCAATGTCATCAAATGCAAGAACCCGAGATGCATCACATCAATTGAGCAGGGTCTGGACCAGATTTTTATCCTGACAGATCCGGAGCACGCGGTATACCGCTGCAAGTATTGTGAGGAGAAGTATCACGGCCACCGCAGAGACTGAGCAGTGCATTTTACCGCTGTATAATAACTGACTGCTGTCCAGACAGGGATTTCACAGCCCTGTCGTCATTCGCAAACCGGCTGTAACAAAGCTTTATCCTGGTCTATGAAGCTGCGGAACTCCTCAGGCGCATTGCGCCTTCGTCAGACAGTCCTCGCCATATAAGTTTTTGGAAGCTCACGGATAAATCTTTGAACAGCCGGTAATGCTCTGACGAATGTGCAGTGAAATCTCTGTCTGGACTTTTTTCAATATAAGAATACTGTTAACAAAAAAAACATGAGATCATTTTGTATCGCATAAAATCGTATAAAATAATGAAGAAGGATAAATCATGGACCACATCATATCAAAATTGCTGATTTACGGCAGCATTCCGGAGGATTGTATCCTCGCGCAGATGGGGGATATCTGCAAAAACGCCAGAGAGCACACGCAGACGAAGGACGAGCTGCGCACCCGCTGTTTTCATGAGGTGAAACGGATTCTCAATGTTGCGACAGACTATGCCTTCGATAAGAATCTCTGGCACAACTATCTGACCTTCCGCCTGATCACCGATGAAAACTCCTTCAGTCTGACCTGTGAGAAGGTCGGCGCCAGTGACGGCAGCGTCAACTATTTTGCAAAGAATGACTTCAAGGCATACAAGGAGCTCTTTGATTATGACTTCAGCTGGCTTGAGAATGAGCTCGGCATCGACTGTTTTTCCAGAATTCTGGATTACAAGGCGATTGTCAAACCGGAGCTGATGTACAACAAGAACGTGAGTGAAAAGGTCAGGGCGCTCAGCGAACAGCTGGAGAAGGCTGCAGATGAAAATGACTTTTTTGACGCGGTGACAGGCTTCTACAGAGATTACGGTGTAGGCATGTTCGGACTGAACAAGGCCTTCCGTATTGCGTCTGATGATCACAACGTTGTCACTTTCCATGCGATCAACAATATGGAAAAGGTGATGCTTGACGATCTGATCGGCTACGAGATTCAGAAGAAGAAGCTTGTGGACAACACCAAGGCCTTTGTCGAGGGCAGAAAGGCCAACAACTGCCTGCTCTACGGTGATTCCGGCACCGGCAAGTCCACCTGCATCAAGGCCATTGTAAATGAGTTCTACCCAGAAGGCCTGCGGATGATTGAGATCTACAAGCATCAGTTCAAGGACCTCTCCAATGTCATTGCGCAGATCAAGAACCGCAATTACAAGTTTATCATCTACATGGATGACCTTTCCTTCGAGGAGTTTGAGATTGAGTACAAGTTCCTGAAGGCCGTTATTGAGGGCGGCGTTGAGACAAAGCCGGCCAATGTGCTGATTTATGCGACCTCAAACCGCAGACACCTGATCAAGGAGACATGGAGCGATCGGGACGATGTGGTCAACGACAACGGCATTCACAAGTCGGATACCATGGAGGAGAAGCTTTCCCTCGTACACCGCTTCGGTGTCACCATCGGCTTTACAAAGCCGGGTCAGCAGGACTTCTTTAAGATCGTGATTGGTCTGGCCAGAAGAAATGGTATCAAACTCTCGGATGAGGAACTGAAGGCGGGTGCCAATAAGTGGGAGCTCACTCACGGCGGTATTTCCGGAAGGACTGCACAGCAGTATATCAATTATCTGCTGGGTGATCCGGAAATTGAGAGAGAGGCAGAAGAGTAATTCAAAAAGAGACCTTCATATCAATAGGGGGTCTCTTTTTTCTTGGTTTCTTTCGTATGGAAATTTTGCTATAATGGCTTTTAATATACAATCACAATAAAAAAGGCAGGAGTTGTATCATATGTCTGAACTGGATCACTATCGCGAGGAAATTGACAAGACCGACAAGGAGATCGTACGTCTCTTTGAGCAGCGCATGAAGCTGGTAGAGGGGGTCGCAGATTACAAGATCAAGAGCGGCAAGGAAGTATTTGACGGGAAGCGGGAACAGGACAAGCTGGAGACGCTTTCGGACCTTGCGCATTCCGAGTTCAACAGGCGTGGAGTGCGGGAGCTCTTTGAACAGCTGATGGCCATCAGCCGGAAGCGGCAGTACCAGCTGCTGACGGAAAACGGAATCACCCTGCCGGCGGATTATGCGCTGATGGACCACCTCTATTTCCATAATGCCAGGGTTGTGTTCCAGGGGGTCTATGGCGCCTACAGCTTCGAGGCCATGAAGGAGTTCTTTGACGATACGATAGAAAGCACCCATGTAAAGACCTGGAAGGAAGCCATGGAAATGGTGACAAATGGCGAGGCTGATTTTGCGGTGCTCCCGATTGAGAACTCCACTGCAGGCAGTGTGTCGGATATCTATGACCTTCTTCTTGAATACAATAATTACATTGTCGGTGAACAGGTGCTGAAAATCGATCATATGCTGATGGGACTTCCCGGTGCCACGATCGATGACATTGATGTCGTATACTCCCATCCCCAGGGACTGGCCCAGTGCAGGGAGTTTCTGCAGAGCGAGCATCCTGACTGGAAGCAGCAGAATGTGCTCAATACGGCAATGGCAGCGGAGAAGGTAGCGCGCGAGGGGCTGAAGAATCAGGCAGCCATTGCCAGCCGATCCGCGGCGGAGTATTTCGGACTGCAGATTCTGCAGGATAAAGGCCTTTCAAAAGAAAAGAATTCCACACGCTTCATCATTATTTCCCACAGCCGCAGATTTGTCCGCACAGCGCAGAAAATGAGCGTCTGCTTTGGGGTCCCGCATGCCTGTGGTACCCTGTACAACATGCTCTCACACTTCATTTACAACGGTCTGAACATGTATAAGATCGAATCCCGGCCGATTCCGGACAAGCCCTTTGAGTACCGGTTCTTTATTGATTTTGAGGGCAATCTCAGTGATCCGGCGGTCAAGAACGCCATGCGCGGGCTGCAGGCAGAAGCCGTCGGGCTGAGACTGCTTGGCAATTACTGATGTGCAGTTCAATTACTGCTCTGCAGTTTAATTACTGATCTGTAGTTTAATTACTGATCTGTAGTTCAGCACATTGTAATGCAGACTATTATATAGTTGCCAATTTCTGGCAGCAGTATTACGATTATGATAGTGTTACAATGAATTAACATACACTTAGGACAGATATTATACAGCGCCGCACAAATGGGGCATATACTGAAACAGGTTTATCAAGTTATTTGGGGGTATTGCATATGGCATTTTTGACATTTGGTGCAATCCATATCGGAAGCTATGAAGTAACGCTGGAGATTTTTGAGATCTCCAGAAAAGACGGCATTCACTGTATTGACAAGGTTTCGCACAGAATTGAGCTCGGTCATGATTCCTTCTCTACGGGCAGAATCGGCTTTGAGATGGTTGACGAGCTCTGTGATATTCTTTCGGATTTCCGGAAGATCATGGATACCTACAAGGTGGACGGCTACAGTGCAATCGCGACCAGTGCGGTCCGTGAGGCAGAGAATGATCTGTTTATTCTGGGCAAGATCCGTCAGACAACGGGGATTGACGTCCGCATTCTGAGCAATTCGGAGCAGAGATTCCTCAGCTACAAGGCCATTGCGTCCATTGCAGACACCTTTGAGGAGATGATCTGTGACGGGACTGCGGTTGTGGACCTAGATGGAGGCAGTATTCAGATATCCATCTTCGATAAGTCCGAGCTGATCATGACACAGAATATGAAGATCGGAAACCTTCGTGTGCGTGAAAAGCTGCAGAATGCAACCGGCAGGACAGATAATTATGAGGCACTGGTTGAGCAGTACATCCATCATGATTTTGAACTGTTTCAGAAGCTGTATATCAAAGAGCGCAGAATACGGAATGTCGTGCTGAACGGCGATTTCATCACGGAAATGATTTTCCAGGATCCGAAGCACAGAGACCGTTCCACACGTATTCTGAACAGGGACAAGTTTGAAAAGTGGTATAAACGGATTGGCGGAAAGTCTGTCGCGGACCTGGCGATCGAGAATAATATCGCGGTAGAGTATGCGTCACTGCTTCGCCCGACTGCCGTGATCTATCACAAGATCGTATCGGACCTGAACCCGGAAAATATCTGGACACCCGGTACGCATCTGCAGAGAGGACTGGCCTATGAGTTTGCGGAGGCACATGACGTGCTCCGCGCAAGACACGACTTTGAAAATGATATCGTCACCTGTGCCAGGAATATTGCAACGCGTTATGCAGTCAGCCTGCCGCACATCCAGAATATGGACATGACGGCGATGAGCCTGTTTGATGCGACGCTGCCGATGACCGGTATGACTTCCAGAGACCGGCTTCTGCTGCGTGTGGCGGTCATGCTGCATGACGTAGGAAAGTTTATCGGCTTCAACCAGATCGGCGAGAGCTCACGCAACATCATCATGAGCAACGAGATCATCGGACTTTCCCATGCGGAGCGTGAGATCATCGCACTGTGTGCAAGGTATGTGCAGGAGGATTTTCCACAGCATGAGGATATCGTCATGGAAACCAGCCTGGATACAGAGCGTTACCTGAAGGTCGCTTCCTTTGTGGCCATTATCCGGATGGCAAATGGGCTGGACCGCAGCCACAGACAGAAAATTCAGTCCGTCAGCTGTGAACTGAAGAAGCAGAAGCTGGTGATCCGTATTGAGGTGCGGGAGAGCTATGCGCTTGAGGAAGGCCTGCTGCAGCCGGAGCTGGATTTCTTCAATGAGGTATTCGGTGTGCGGCCGGTAGTGCGGCTGAAGAGAATTGTCTGAGATAAACGCTGGAGAACCACAGGAAAGACCTGGGAAGGTCTCAGATGGGGTTATGGTATGCACCTTAAGTGCAGGCTGTAGTGGAAACGGGTAATGTCTTGTCATGAAATCAGGAAATGGAGATTATTAAAGATCATGAAAGCAGAATATGAAGCGTATGCGAAACCGGAATATTACTGGAACAGAGAGCTGTCCTGGATCTGCTTTGACGAGCGGATTCTTCACGAGGCTAAGGACAGCACTATTCCTCTTTTCGAGCGTCTGAAGTTCGAGAGCATTACATCCTCAAATCTGGATGAGTTTTTCATGGTACGTGTGGCGTCTCTGAAGGACCAGATGCACAGCGATTACAACAAGCCTGATATTGCCGGCATGACTCCCGGCGAGCAGATTGATGCCATCCTTGCTGCAACTCACGCCATGGTGGATGATCAGTACAGAAATTACAATGAGGAGCTGGTTCCGCTTCTGCGGGAAGCCGGTCTGCATGTCTTCAACAGCCATGAGGAGCTCACAGCAGAGCAGGCTTCTTACATTGATGACTATTTTACCGAGAATGTCTATCCGGTACTGACACCGATGGCTATGGATTCCTCCAGACCATTTCCGCTGATCCGCAATAAAACACTGAATATCGGTGCACTGATCCGCAAGAAGGGCGATGAGGATGGGAAGACGCTGTTTGCGACCGTACAGGTTCCCTCTGTGCTTCCCAGATTTATTGAGCTTCCGGAGAAGAATGCGTCAGAGCGCGGGATTATTCTCATGGATGAAATCATTGAGAGAAATCTTTCCAGCCTGTTCCTCGGCTATGAGGTCGTCTGTGCCCATCCTTACAGAATCATGCGGAATGCCGAGCTTGGCATCGATGAGGATGAGGCTGCAGACCTTCTGGTGGAAATTCAGAAATCCCTGCGCAAGAGACAGTGGGGAGAGGTCATCCGTCTGGAGGTGGAACAGGGAATTGAACCTCAGCTTCTGAAGATTCTGAAGGCGGAGTTTCAGGTGAAGGATCCGGATATCTTCTATATTCCGGGACCGATTGACCTGACCTTCCTGATGAAGGTTTACGGAATTGACGGTTTCGATGCCTACAAGATTCCCAAATACACACCCGCAGAGGTGCCCGCGCTTCAGAATGATGATGACATCTTCACCAATATCCGCAAGGGAGATATTTTCCTGCATCATCCATACATGAGCTTCCAGCCGGTTGTTGACTTTGTAAAGCAGGCGGCGTCAGACCCGGATGTACTTGCCATCAAGCAGACACTGTACCGTGTCAGCGGTCATTCACCGATCATCGCAGCCCTTGCACAGGCCGCGGAGAACGGCAAGCAGGTCACAGCACTTGTAGAGCTGAAGGCCAGATTCGATGAGGAGAACAACATTGTCTGGGCACAGAAGCTGGAGAAGGCCGGATGCCATGTAATCTACGGACTGGTCGGACTGAAGACCCACAGCAAAATTACGCTTGTCGTCCGAAGAGAGGATGACGGAATCCGCAGATACGTTCATCTTGGAACCGGAAACTACAACGATTCCACTGCCAAGCTGTATACCGACTGCGGTATTCTGACCTGTGACCAGAACATCGGTGAGGACGCGACAGCTGTGTTCAACATGATCTCCGGTTATTCAGAGCCTGACCGCTGGAATGATCTGATTGTGGCACCGATCTGGATGCGCGAGCGCTTCCTGCATCTGATCCGCATGGAGGAAAAGCACGCGAGAGAGGGACAGCAGGCGAGAATTGTGGCCAAGATGAACTCCCTCTGCGATCCGGAAATCATTGCAGCCCTGTACAAGGCATCTGCTGCAGGTGTAAAGATTGATCTGATTGTTCGCGGTATCTGCTGTCTGAAGGTCGGCATTCCAGGCATCAGCGAGAATATCACAGTGCGTTCAATTGTCGGCAACTTCCTTGAGCATGCCCGAATTTTCTATTTCTATAACAATGGAAATGAGGACGTCTACATGGGCAGCGCGGACTGGATGCCCCGTAATCTGGATAAGCGTGTGGAGATCGTATTCCCGCTGCTTTCTCCGGAGACCAAGAAGCAGGCGATGCACATTCTGGAGATTCAGCTTGCCGACAATGTGAAGGCAAGTGTTCTTCAGCCGGACGGCACCTACAGGAAGCCGGACCTGGACGGCAGCAAGCCCATCATTGCGCAGGATTATTTCTGCAAGGAAGCCACAGAGAAGGCAAAGGAACACAAAAGTGCAGTGGATACCCGGGTATTCATTCCCGCAAAGCCGGTCCTGCCTGCAGACATGGAAATGAAAGAGCCGGCATTATAAGATACATGTAAAGGAAATCGGCTTTTTACAATATTGATTCTTCGTAGATTCTTCAGCCCCGTCTGAAGCTTCCAATGCGGCTTATCCACGACCTGTGCGTGGTAAGCCGCATTGTTGTCAGGATATCCTGATGCAATGACAGCGTGCTGAATAGATGAGACCTTGTAAACAATATCATTCAAGAACAAGGTGAACACAATTCAGCAAGACTTGTCCAGAAGCAGGAAATTTTTGACTTGCAGGCCGGAGCATTTTTGCGTATTCTTACATCATCAGAATTAAGTAAAAGAAATTCCGGTTTGAGCAGATCCGATTGTTCACAGGATATTCTATCAGGCTTCATGCAGGGATAGAAGGGAATTATATCCATAGAAAAAAGCCCTGTACAGTTTTTGAAACTGTTGAGGTGAAAAACGTTCAACTTGTTGACAAACGAAATTTTACATAGTAGAATACAAAGAGTTTGGAACGAAAAGGATGAAACAAACGGATATGGAAAAAAGAATTTTATCAATTCTGGTAGATAATACATCAGGTGTTCTTACAAGAATCGCCGGGCTTTTCGCCAGGCGCGGCTACAACATCGACAGCATCACAGCCGGTGTGACCGCAGACCCGCGTTTTACAAGAATCACGATCGTCACCAGTGGCGATGAGCTTGTTCTGGAACAGATCAAGAACCAGGTCCAGAAACAGGTCGATGTCAGGGATGTGAAGATTCTGGACGCGGAGGCGAGCGTCATCCGTGAGCTTGTACTTCTCAAGCTTCGCGTGAGCGAGGAGCAGAGAGACAAGGTGCTTGCGGTAGCGAATATCTTCCGTGCGAAGATTGTGGATGTTGGTCCGAAGTCCATGATCATTGAGCTGACAGGGTCCCAGAGCAAGCTGGAGGCTTTCCTCGAGCTTACGAAGGAATATGAGACACTGGAGCTTGCAAGAACCGGTATCACGGCATTGTCCCGTGGTATGGAGGATGTCACTTATCTGGACTGAAGTTTTTCAGACAGCTAAAGAGTTTACTCTTTAACCAATATACCTGCCGTTCATTCGCGGCAAAATCTTATTTTATATGGAGGAACTTGTATTATGGCATGGAAAATGTTTTACCAGGAAGATTGTGATCTGTCTCTGCTTGACGGAAAGAAAATCGCCATCATCGGTTACGGCAGCCAGGGTCATGCACATGCACTGAACCTGAAGGATTCCGGATGCGATGTCATCGTAGGACTTTACGAGGGAAGCAAATCCTGGAAGAGAGCCGAGGAGCAGGGCTTCAAGGTTTATACAGCTGCTGAGGCTGCAAAGCAGGCAGATATCATCATGATCCTGATCAACGATGAGCTGCAGGCTGCTATGTACAAGAAGGACATTGAGCCGAACCTGAAAGAGGGAGATATGCTCATGTTCGCACATGGCTTCAACATTCATTTCAATCAGATCATCCCGCCGAAATTTGTTGATGTAACCATGATCGCTCCGAAAGCACCGGGTCATACCGTTCGTTCTGAGTACCTCAGAGGCCGTGGAACTCCATGCCTGATCGCGGTTGAGCAGGATTACACAGGACATGCACAGGATCTGGCACTTGCATATGGCGCTGGAATCGGCGGAGCACGTGCAGGACTTCTGGAGACCGACTTCAGAACAGAGACCGAGACCGATCTGTTCGGTGAGCAGGCTGTTCTCTGCGGCGGCGTTGTAGCTCTGATGCAGGCTGGTTTTGATACCCTTGTTGAGGCTGGATATGATCCGAGAAATGCATATTTCGAGTGCATCCATGAGATGAAGCTGATCGTAGATCTGATCTATCAGTCAGGATTTGCCGGAATGAGGTATTCCATTTCCAATACTGCTGAGTACGGTGATTACATCACTGGACCGAAGATCGTTACAGACGAGACCAGAAAGGCAATGAAGAAGGTTCTGTCCGATATTCAGGATGGTACATTTGCAAAGGACTTCCTGCTTGACATGAGCCCGGCAGGCGGACAGGCACACTTCAAGGCACTCCGCAAGCTTGCTTCCGAGCATCCGTCAGAGAAGGTCGGCGCTGAGATCCGTAAGCTGTACAGCTGGAATGATGAGGATAAGCTGATCAACAACTAATCCCCATTTCCACATATACAAAGTATCCATATAAGCCGGGGGCGAAAGCCCCTGGCTTTGTTGCTATAAAGCAACGGGACATTATCATTTACGGCTTATGCCCTGGCTTTGCTGCCATGAACGCATCTTGCCGGGTCCGGAAAATTGATGTAGAATAGTGAAACCGACGAAAAAGAACTATTTTTCAGAGAACAGTGGAGGAAAAGCAGATGGGAATGACAATGACGCAGAAGATCCTTGCGCATGCGGCAGGCCTTGACCAGGTGTCAGCGGGCCAGCTGATTGAGGCGAAGCTGGATCTTGTACTCGGAAATGATATCACCACTCCGGTGGCGATTGATGTGATGAAGGGGTTCCGGAAGCAGCAGGTTTTTGACAAGGACAAGATCGCCCTTGTCATGGACCACTTTATTCCGAACAAGGACATTAAGTCTGCAGAGCACTGCAAGCAGGTGCGTGAGTTCTCACAGAAGTATGATATCACCAATTACTTCGATGTAGGACAGATGGGCATTGAGCATGCACTTCTCCCGGAGAAGGGACTGGTTGTTGCTGGTGATGTGGTGATCGGAGCGGATTCCCATACCTGCACCTATGGCGCACTTGGTGCTTTTTCCACCGGCGTAGGAAGCACGGATATGGCAGCTGGCATGGCGACCGGCAAGGCCTGGTTCAAGGTTCCTTCCGCAATCAGGGTCGTTCTGACAGGAAGGAAGAACAAATGGGTCAGCGGCAAGGATGTGATCCTGCATCTGATCGGAGAGATCGGTGTAGACGGCGCCCTCTATAAATCTCTGGAGTTTACCGGTGACGGCATCGCAGATCTTTCCATGGATGACCGCCTGACGATTTCCAACATGGCAATCGAGGCTGGCGGAAAGAACGGCATTTTCCCGGTTGATGACAAGACCATTGCTTATATGAAGGATCATTCCAAGAGAAGCTGGACCGTATATGAGGCGGATCCTGACGCGGAATATGAGAGAACGGTTACCATTGATCTCTCTGCGCTCAAGCCAACCGTTTCCTTCCCACATCTGCCGGAGAACACACACACGATCGATGACTGCGGAGATATCCGGATTGATCAGAGCGTGATCGGCTCCTGCACGAACGGCCGTATCCAGGATCTCCGGGAGGCTGCAGAAATCCTCAAGGGGCGAAAGGTGGCGAAGAATGTACGCTGCATCATAATCCCGGCTACCCAGGCCATTTACCTGGAGGCACTGAAGGAAGGCCTGATTGAGACCTTCATTGAGGCAGGCGCCGTTGTCAGCACACCGACCTGCGGTCCATGTCTGGGCGGTTACATGGGTATTCTGGCAGAGGGTGAGAGATGCATCTCCACCACAAACCGGAACTTTGTCGGACGTATGGGACATGTCAAATCAGAGGTCTATCTTGCAAGTCCGGCGGTAGCGGCCGCTAGTGCAGTCACAGGAAAAATCAGCGCTCCGTCTGCGCTTGGATTATAAGGAGGTACGGATATGCAGGCACATGGAACAGTATTTAAATATGGAGACAATGTAGATACCGATGTCATCATTCCAGCCAGATATCTGAATTCCTCCGACCCGGCAGAGCTTGCGACACACTGCATGGAGGATATCGACAAGGAATTTGTACACAAGGCACACAAGGGTGATATCATCGTGGCAAATAAGAACTTTGGCTGCGGTTCCTCCCGTGAGCACGCGCCGATCGCCATCAAGGCAGCGGGCATCAGCTGCGTCATCGCTGAGACCTTCGCGCGTATTTTCTATCGGAATTCCATCAACATCGGTCTTCCGATTGTGGAGTGCCATGAGGCGGCAAAGGCAATTGAGAACGGCGATGAGGTCAAGGTGGACTTCGATTCCGGAAAAATCTATGATCTCACAAAGGGAACGGAGTACCAGGGACAGCCCTTCCCACCGTTTATGCAGAAGATCATTACTGCAGGCGGCCTGGTGAATTATATCAACGAAGAAAATAACTGATGAAAAAACCGGATGGACTTTTCACAAACACATGTGAAAGTACCGTCCGGTTTTTCAGATGGTGCCTTTATTAGATGGTGTCCGTGTTTTCCTTCGGGCTGCCTTGTCACTCAGTGACCGGGCAGTTCACAGAAAAAAATGAAATGCATGTAAAAAACAGAAGAAAACGCAACGAGAAAACGCAAGAAGAAAACGCATGTAAAAAAACAGATTTACAAACGTATCAAATTGCGATATAATAGCCGAGTGCTGTGAGAGAGAAATCAATCTCACAGTAAATATGCAGAACCGGGGTATGGCTCAGTTTGGCTAGAGCGCACGGCTGGGGGCCGTGAGGTCGCAAGTTCGAATCTTGTTACCCCGACTTATTTATTGCGGATCTCTTCGGAGGTCCGTTTTTTCTTCGCTAATTTCGGAACAAAAGAATATTATTGTGAAGTTCAGCGACGAGTCTCTGGTAAAGGAGACACTGCAGAAAGCAGATACAGATACGGGACTGGCCATACCATATATACCGTACCGTGGATCCTGCCGATGCAGGCTCAGATACGAAGAGTGCAGTTCTAATGAATGAGAAAGGAAGCAATGGAGGTGAAGAAACTGGGTATATTATCAGGTGTTATCTTTCTGGTCCTTGGAATAATCTGTGTGCTTTACGGCTGCCTGATCTATGCAGTGGCATCCGGCACGAAATTTTTTGCCGTCTGGTACCTGATTGCGGCTTTCTTTTTCTGGATCTCCTTTATGACATGGGGCGGTCATTGGGGAGAGGTTCCGGGCGTTTTGCGTGTCCTTCTGGCAGTCTTGATTTCCTGCGGGGTCCTGGTACTTGTAATCGGGAATGTCTACATTCTGACAGAATTTCACGATCGGGGAGAGCGCAATCTTGACACCATTGTCGTACTGGGCGCACAGGTGAGGAAGACGGGACCGAGCCGGGTGCTGCGCAGCAGACTTGACACTGCGGCTGCCTATCTGAAGGAAAATCCGGATACCCTGTGTATTGTCAGTGGAGGCCAGGGGCCGAATGAGCCCTGTACAGAGGCAGAGGCGATGAAGAAATATCTGGCCGGCAAGGGAATACCGGCAGACCGGATTATAGAAGAAAACAAATCAGAGAGCACGCTGGAGAATCTGGAATATTCCAGCAGGTATCTGAACAGGGAAAAGGACAGCATCGGGATCGTAACAAACAATTTCCATGTATTCCGAAGCCTGCGTCTGGCAAAGAAGGACGGCTACAGGAATGTGTGTGGCATAGCCGCTCCCTCCAACCCCCTGTATCTGCCGAACAATATGCTGCGGGAGTGCCTGGGTATCGTCAAGGAAGTAGTCTGCGGTAATTTCTGATAAGAGCGGGGAGTAAGAGCGGGGAGTATATCCAATACATCCGTGATGGACGTCGTAAAGCGTATTCTGTTTTATTATACTGGCGGTATACAAGCTGAAATAACGTATTTTCACTCATTATGTGCGAAAATTGACAGTATTTTTCTGGCGTTGTATATTGTAAGAAAGCGCTTTGGCCTATTTTTATAACTGAGGATTGATGGAATGAAGAATAAACGTCTTGGTGATATGCTGGTTTCCTCACATGTGATCACGGAGGATCAGCTGCAGAAAGCACTCCAGCTTCAGAAACAGCAGAAGAAGCGTCTGGGGCAGGTGCTGGTGGATAATGGATTTATTACAGAGGCACAGCTGATTGATACCCTGCGGATCCAGCTTGGTATCGATTATATTGATCTGGCCAAAACGGAAATTGACCCGACCATGTCGAAATATGTTCCGAAGTCCCTTGCAAAGAAATCTCTGATTGTGCCGGTTTCTGTTTCCAAGGATTCACTCTTCCTTGCCATGGCGGACCCGTTAAACTTCATGGCACTCGAAGAGGCACATGATACATCAAAGAAGAAAATCATCCCCATGATCGCCTCCCAGGCAGCGGTAGAGCATGCCATCAATGTTCTCTACAGCAATGAGGGCGCCGCTGAGGCCATGGCTCAGATGCGTGAGGACGCGGGACTGACAAAGGATGAAGTCAAGACGCCTGAAGAAGAAAACTTCGAGGATGCGCCGACCATCCGTCTTGTCAATTCCATCATTGAGCGTGCGTACAATGAGAAGGCTTCGGATATTCATTTTGAGCCGAAGGAAGAGGAAATGGTCATCCGGATGCGTGTGGACGGACGCCTGCACAGAATTATGTCTATTCCGGGAGACCTGATGGGCTCTGTCACCTCCAGACTGAAGATCATGGCCCATCTGAATATCGTTGAGAAGCGGATTCCGCAGGATGGCCGTGCAATGCTGCGGCTGAAGCAGAATGATGTGGACATGCGTGTCTCCACATTGCCGACCATTTACGGAGAGAAGATTGTAATCCGTATCCTCGGCACGGAGGGCACCATGCTGACCCGCGCCGGAATCGGCATTCCGCAGGATGAAAATGCAAAGATCGACCGTCTGCTGAAAAATACCAGCGGTGTTATCATGATCGTGGGACCTACCGGAAGTGGTAAGTCTTCGACAATGTATGCCTTGATGCAGGAGCTGCTCAGCGAAAATACCAACCTGATCACGCTGGAGGATCCGGTGGAGTATCATATCGACGGCGCGACGCAGGTGCAGATCAACGAGAAGGTCGGCCTGACCTTTGCCAGCGGGCTTCGTTCCATTCTGCGTCAGGACCCGGATATCATCTGTGTCGGAGAGATCCGTGACGGCGAGACAGCGGAGATCGCCATGCGTGCTGCCATGACCGGACACCTGGTGATTACCACCATTCATACAGAGGACGCGGTCTCCGCCATTGACCGGCTGAAGGACATGGGTGTTGCACCATACCTGATTTCCGCAGGTCTGCGCGGTATTATCTCCCAGCGTCTTCTGCGGAGAATCTGTCCGACCTGCAAGGAGGAGTACACACCGGAGGAGGCGTCTCTGTCGCTGGCAAAGATTCATATGTATCCCGGCAGAAAATTCTACCATGGCAAGGGCTGTGATAACTGCTACCATTCCGGATACCGCGGCAGAATCGGTGTCTTTGAGATCCTGATGATGAATGATGAACTGCGGCACTGTATAACTTCAGGCGGGGACAAGCAGGAATTCACGAGACTGGCTGAGAAGACCAACTACGTGACGATGCTGGAGCATGCGGACCAGCTGGTGGACAAGGGCATTACAACTGTGGATGAGATCATCCGTACCATCAGTATCACGGATTAATGGACAGAGACAGAAACGGAACTGGAGGTAAGTACCGAAATGATGACGATAGACCAGATGGTGATGACGGCTTCCACCATGCGTGCTTCAGATATTCACCTGATCTGCGGCCTTCCGCCGAAGATTCGTGTAGATGGTGAACTGAAGGATCTTACGAGTGATGTGCTCACAGATGAGGACTGCAAGAAAATTGCCAAAAACCTGGCGGGAGACCACTACGATTCTATCCGCGAGATCGGAGAGCTGGACATGGCGGCCTCCCTTGGGGGCGAGCGTGTCCGTATCAATCTCTTCCATCAGAGAGGGCATATCTCGGCAGCACTTCGAATTCTCAGCAATCACATTCCGGAGGTGGAAGAGCTTGGTCTGCCCGAAGCGGCGAAGACCTTTGCGAGCTACCGGAAGGGAATTGTCCTCGTGACAGGAGAGACCGGTTCCGGTAAGTCCACCACACTGGCGGCGCTTCTGAACCGGATCAATGAGACCAGAAGTGAGCATATCGTCACGCTTGAGGACCCCATCGAGTACCTTTATAAGCCGAAGAAGAGCATCATCAATCAGCGTGAAATCGGAACAGATACCAGAAGCTATGCCGACGGGCTGCGTGCGATCCTTCGTGAGGACCCGGACGTCATCCTGATCGGTGAGATGCGGGACCTGACTACTATCGAGACCGCACTCACAGCTGCAGAGACCGGTCATCTGGTCTTTGCCACGCTGCACACAAACTCTGCTGTGGACTCCGTCGACCGTATGGTTGGCGTTTTTCCGGAGGAGAGACAGCCACAGATCCGCATGGAGCTCTCCACTACGCTGAACGCAGTCCTGTCCCAGCAGCTGCTGCTTCGGGCCGGGGGAAAGGGAAGAGTCCTCGCGGCAGAGGTGATGATTGTCACCCCATCTATCCGGAACCTGATCCGTGAGGGCAAGACACCGCAGATGCAGTCCGCGATGCTGACATCCGCGGCAGAGGGCAGTATTACGATGGACAACTTCCTGCTAAGGCTTGTTGCAGACCGGAAGATCACCCCGGAGACTGCGATGGAAGCATGCAACGATCCGGTGTATCTGAAGAAGAAGCTCATGTTTTAATATTTGAAAGGGATTGTGTATGATTACATACCGGTACCATGCCATAGATGCCGACGGGCGGCAGACTCGCGGTGTTGTACAGGCGACAGATGAATATGCGGCTGTTCAGAAAATCAGGCAGACCTGCCCGATCATCACGGATATTTCCGTTGTAAAGGAATCCCGCAATATTTTTGCAGAGGAATTCGGCGGGAAACCAAAGCTGGGCTACAAAGACCTGTCTGTACTCTGTTCCCAGTTCGCCGTCATGCTGCGCTCCGGTATACCCATCGGGCGCTGTATTTCCATGATTGCGGAGCAGACGGAAGACAAGAAGATGAAGAAGCTTCTGCAGGAAATCGCGGCAGATGTGGAGGACGGAAGCAGTCTGGCCTCCAGCCTGGACCGGAACGGAAAAGGAGTCTTTCCGCCGACCTTTATTGAGACGGTGCGGGCAGGCGAGATGTCCGGTACGATCGATAACTCCTTTTCAAGGATGCAGACGTACTATGAGAATGCAAGCAAAAATCAGGAGAAAATCAAGTCGGCTCTGTCGTATCCGATCTTCGTCCTGGTGGTTGCTGTTGTTGTGCTGATTATCATCATGGCAAAGGTTATCCCGACGCTGACCAGTACCTTTGAATCTCTGGGCGGAAATCTTCCGGTGATGACGCAGATTACCATCGCTGTCTCGAATTTCTTTGCAAAGTGGTGTGCACTGTTTATTATCGTGATTCTGGCAGCAGTGATCGGCTTTTCCGTTTATTTTCGGACAGACAAGGGATCTCTGGTCAAGGGAAAGCTTCAGCTGAAATTTCCGGTCACCGGGAAGATTCATCTGGCAAACTGCTCGGCCCAGTTTGCAGAGACTATGTCAGTTCTGCTTGCCTCGGGCCTTACGGTAAACAATGCGATCGAGGTCACATCCAAGGTGCTTGACAATGAAGTCTTCCGGCGTGAGGTTGCCGCCATGCAGCCGAAGATCGAGGAAGGACAGCCCCTTGGCAAGTGCATTGAGTCCTGTGACTATTTCCCGGATAATCTGAAGCAGATGACCTCCATCGGCGAGGAAACCGGTTCTCTGGAGAGCACGCTGGAAACCATCGGAGATTATTACAACAATGAGGCCAGCTATCGGACAAAGCAGGCGCTGTCAAGAATGGAACCGACACTGCTGGTGCTTCTGGCAGTCTTTGCCGGATTCATTGTCATCTCCATCTACCTGCCGATGTTCACCATGTATAATCTTATGTGAGGCACAGTCTGATGAGACAGACCTATGTAGATAAGAACAGCAGAGGTATTACAACCCTGACTGCACTGCTTCTGATTGCCGTTCTCTGTTTCTGCGGACTGTTTATCGCACAGATGTATATACATCATGTGAATGACGTAAAAATGACCTTTGACAGAAACCAGGTATCCAATGCAATCAAGGCAGCGAAGGTCCAGTACATGGAAGACGGTTTCGGAGATGACGTCACCTATTATTTTGATGCGGTGAACAGCCGCATGCTGGACTGGGACCAGATCAGCCAGATTGAGGGATACGGTCGCAGCGACAGGAAGCACAATGCTGACGCCGAGACCGGGGCAAAGGGCATACCAAACCTCGGCGGCAAGAACGGCGCACAGTTCCTGGCGATCTCCGTAGAAGACAACGGGGAAAAAGTCTATGCCAGATGGCAGGGGCACAGGCTGACAGCCTATGACTACACCATTATGACTGCGAGTGAGAAAAAGAGGCTGAATACAGAACAGCTCGATCAGATCCGGAGTGATGAGAAAAAGGATTCTGTTTCAGATTCTGTGCAGGATGGGAAAGTGTACTGAGAAAATTGCAGTGCTGGCAGGAAGGTATATAGAAGCTTGGAACTCACCTTATTCTTGAAAATATACGGAAGTATTGTAAGTTTCATATTTGGCGCTGTCTTCGGCAGCTTCATCAACTGCCTGTCCTGGCGTATGGTGCACGGGGAGAGCATTGTGAAGGGCAGGAGCCACTGCGCCGTCTGCGGACATGTGCTTTCTGCCGCGGACCTGGTACCCATCTTCAGCTATCTTTTTCTGAAGGGGCGCTGCCGGTACTGCCATGAGAAGATCTCACCGCGCTATATGATCGCGGAGCTGCTGCTGGCAGGTGCCTTCACAAGGGTGTTTGTCCGGTACGGGCTCACCGTTCTGACCCTGCGGTACATGGTGCTGTCCTGTATCCTTCTTGGTCTCTCCCTGACAGATCTTGACACCTTTGAGATCCCCAACCGTTTTATCCTTGCCGGCATCGTCCTGTGGGTGGTGACACTTCCATTTGCGGGAGCTTCGGGCGGGAAGATGGGAAGCAGTATCATCGGGCAGCTGAAGGACGGGCTCCTGGGCGGCTTTCTGATTGCCGGCGCCTTGCTTCTTCTCTCCCTGATCTTTGACAAGGTCACAGGAAAGGAAGGACTTGGCGGTGGAGATATCAAGCTGTTCTTTATGACAGGTCTTTTTACCGGGCCATGGGTCGGTCTGTTCAATCTGATCCTGTCCTGTATCGCCGGGCTGATTTTTTCCGCAATCCGGCGGCAGAAAAAAATTCCCTTCGGGCCTGCCATTTCAATTGCCACCTATTTCAGCCTCCTGTTCGGACCGGCGGTGGTGAACTGGTATCTGGGATTGTTCTGAGAATCTGATTAGGGCTGTTCATACGGACAATAAGTGCGCTATAATAGGAGCGCAGACATAAATGCCGAAATGTATAAGAATAAAGGGGAGCGCTATGCCAAAGAACAGAATGCTGGGCATTGACATTGGAAATTACCGGACGAAGCTGACCCTGTGCCAGAATCAGGTTCCGGTTCAGTTTGTGACCGAACGGACGCCGCAGAATCTTGTGAAGGAAAGCCGCATCACCTCCTGGGAAGCAGCAGGAGACTTCATTCGGGAGCTGATGAAGTCCAACGGGATCAGCTGCCGCTTTGCAGCGGTTGCCATACCGGAAAATCAGACCTATATCCGGCGCATGGAGCTGCCGCTGATGACCATCAGTCAGCTCAAGGTCAACCTTCCGTTTGAGTTTCACGACTACATTACAGAGGATCTGGACCAGTACATATACGATTATGCCGTGATCCGCAGGGACGAAAAGAAAATGGAGCTTCTCGCCGTTGCAGCACGCAAGGACCTGATACAGAAGTATACCGTGATGTGTAAGAGAGCAGGTCTCACACTGCAGATCATGGCCCCGGAGGTTATGGCCCTGCGCAATATACTGCAGGACTATGAGAGACGCCATAATATCGAGAGAGGCAGTCAGGATTACGTGATTCTGGATGCAGGGGACCGTACCATAGATCTGCATTTCTTCCCAAAGGGAGAATATGAAATCACGCGAAGCATGGAGCCGGGCTGTCACGCACTCTCCAAGGCCTACGCAGATGCCATCGGTCTGAATGAAAACACCGTAAAAAATATGGACATGAGTGCGCTGGAAACGGAGAAGGATTCGATTCAGGATGATCAGCAGATCCAGGGACTGTACAGCGATATGGCGGTGCAGATCATGCGTGTCCTGAACTTCTACAGCTTTAATAATCCAAACAACAACATAGACAAGCTTTACTACTGCGGCGGTGGTTCCCGGATCAGCGATCTTATGCGTGAAATCGCAGCAAATGTCGAGCTGCCGCAGATCAGCGTAGCCGATCTGATTGAGGCAAAGCCGGAATTTGATGAGGACATGATACTCGGTTCCCAGTCTTTCGGCATTACAATGAGTTGACCTGAATGATTCCGCATCAGATTTGGAGGGATGAACGTTGGGCTTAAAGGAAGTCTTGAGTATGGAAGTCAGACCTGGTGCTTCCAGAAAAAACAAGGAAATGCAGAAAAAGGGCGGTAAGGCACCCAATAAGGGACGTTATCCGGAAAAAACCTATATCAATCTGGTCTATCATGAAAATAACCGCAGGCAGATCATCTTCGATCTTGTAGCCTTTGGCATTTTTGTTATAGCGCTTGGTATTTTCACAAAGTTTATGGTGCTGGACAAGCTTGCAGCGATCAATACCGCGCAGGAGACCTACAATGAGAAGAAGGCGCAGCTTGATGAGCTGGTCTCATCCAACAGTGTCTATGATGATGTAACAGGAAAATATACCCACTACGGTACCGGATACATGAATTCGGATGAACTTGCCATGCAGGACCGTGCGAAGATGATGCAGGTCATCGATCAGGATGTTCAGGTGGACAGTGGAATCAAGAGTATTTCCATTTCCGGAAATACTGCCACGCTGACAATAGAGAGGACGACCCTGTCGGAAATCTCCGATGTCGTGCAGGCGCTGCAGAGCAGCGATATTGTCCAGTATGTATCTCCATCCACTGCCTCCACAGGGGACGGAAGCAGCGACACGAACAATGGCGTTGTGACGGCAGAAATCGCCATCACCTTTACATCACCGGCAGGCACCACATCCAGTTCATCGGGGAGTGACGATACATCACTGACAGATCAGCTGGCGCAGAACAAGGCAGCGGTAGAAAGTGAGGGAACGGATAACCAATGAACCTGAATCGTAAATTTTCCAAAAAAGAAACCGTTCTCATTCTTATACTTGTCTTTGCACTGCTTGGCTTTATTTATTACTTTTTCACCTACAATTATCTGGAATCCCAGCTGGCCCAGTATGACACCACAGATCTGGACAACCAGATTTCTCTGGAACAGCAGAGGGCGGCGTCTATCAAGCAGATGCAGGCGGATATCTCCAACGGAACCAATGCCTATTCCGGGGAGGTAGCCACCTACAATAACCTCAGCAATGAGATGGTAGAGCTGAACAACATCTTTGCAGACAGCACTGCCTACAACTTTGCCTTTGAAGAGCCAGAGGCAACCGGCAATACGGTCCGCAGGAATATCAACATTACCTTCACGGCATCAAGCTATGCAAACGCGGAATCGATCATCCAGGCACTCTACGCCTGCAAGTACCGCTGTCTGATCAGTGATCTGGATATCAGCGCAGGCGGAGACAACGGAGTGCTGCAGAGCGGTCCGGTTAGCGTAACCATGCGGGTCACCTTCTTTGAAACCTTGGACGGCGCGACCGATACCAGCGGTGTCATCGCGGATTCATCCGCGGACTCCTCCGGAACCGCCTCCAGCAGCTCATCATCGAGCTCTTCTTCGACACAGTAAAGCACTGATGTAATATATTGTTAATGGAGATGTTAAATATCGCACAAATCGTGCACTTAACACTTGTCAAAGCCGGAAAAAGATAATATAGTAGATTGTAGTAATGATACTTATTTCGGCAGATGAAATAAGAACTTAACAGGGAACAAGAGGAGGAACGTTTATTATGTTCAAGAAATTTAAGAAGAACAAAAAGGGCTTTACACTGGCTGAGCTGCTGATTGTTGTAGCAATTATCGGTGTTCTGGTTGCAATCTCAATTCCGATCTTCACAGGACAGCTCGAGAAGGCAAGAGAGGCTACAGATGCCGCAAATATTCGTGCCGCATATGCTGCTGTTTCAACAGATGTACTTCTGGATCCTCAGGCAAATGATACGGCAAATAATATTACATATAGTTCGGCCGATAAGACGTATACTGCTACGGTAACTGCTGTTCAGACTGAACCTGATTGGCAGACAGCTAGCTTGAAAGAAGGCAAAATTGGCGGTCAGACCGTTGCTGCCCAGACCAAGGAGAGTAAAGGTTGGACTATCAAAGGCAATGTGGCATCTGGAAAAGTCACAATTGAAGCATCCAAATAACAATTGTTAAATACTAATCTGAACAATTGAGTCCCTCATCCTCGTGATGAGGGATTTTCCATATGATAAAACCCTCCAGATTGCTCTGGAGGGCCATTGTTTAATACTTACAGTATCTATTATTATGAGCCTGATTTAGCATCGCTAAACGAAAGTGTAGTCTTGCGGGCTGTTTCATTGTATAAGATTGTAGCTGTACCTCCTGCAACAGGTTCGTCCTTTTCAGCCTCTGCCATACCGCCAATATTAGGCGTAGTTCCCTGCCAGCCATTTTGTTTCTGCTTCAGCGTGATAACAGTCTGATACTGAACTTCTCCTGCTGTTGTCGTAGGCTCAGCATATGTAATCAACCCTTCAACATTATTCTTTGCAATTTCTGTTGCGCTTTCTTCAGTGAGTGCTGCTGCCTGGACAACTGAATACGCACTACGAATGTTAGCCGCATCAGTAGCTTCTCTAGTCTTCTCCAGCTACGATGTAAAGATCGGAACGGATATTACCACCAGAATACCCTTGAGGCATGTATTCGCGACCTGCTCTGTACTATTACGCGCGCCTGTCCATAGCTTGTAATGACCCTAGACTATTGCGCAGAATGAGGCCATTTTCCGCAGATTTCAGAACCTGTGGGCGTAATATAAGAATGCGGTTCATCAGCACATAGGGAGACGACCGGGATGGACCACCTGACCTGCAATTTTCAACGTGCACATTTGCGCATAATGAGGTCGTTTTCCGCAATTTTAAGAACCTGTGGGCGTAATCATGAGAGGGGGAGTTATGCACTCTATGAAAAAGAATAAGAAGGGATTCACCCTTGCAGAACTCCTCATTGTGGTTGCGATAATCGGAGTACTGGTCGCAATATCCATCCCGATCTTCAGCAAGCAGCTGGAGAAGGCAAGGGATGCGACATCGGTGGCAAATATCAGGAGTGCATATGCCGAGGCGATGAACTATGCGATTGAGTATAATGGCTATCCAGTAGCAAAGAACCCTTCATACTATAAAGATGGAAATAATAAAATATATGTAGATGCTACAGGCTATGTATCTGCTGTGGTAATTCCTATAACGGTGAAAAGCCGCCAAGCCAATAACTGGAGCGGACTTGCTGACAATTTACCATTTGGGTTGACTGATACATATGGCAAACCAAATGCATCAAATAAGCCTCATGGAGATTTGGGAGAAGGCTTTAACAAGTATAAGACCACGTATGTAGAATTTTTATTTGATTCAAAGAAAACAGGAGACTTACAATACGTTTATATATATCAAGGTTAGGAATAGGTAAACTAACACACTTTGCATTATATGTTTTTGAAGGGAAAGCTAGAGAATCTCATCATGAATTTCGAAGATTTTCTGGGATTATGCCTATTGATGTACATAAGTCTATACCAAGGTAGGATCTGGATAGAACCCCGGTACCCATATTAGAGTCAGCAGCCAACAATACGACTGCTGATTTTTATATCACTTCTCCCCACTCCACCTCCCTCTGCATCCTCATGATCGCACCCACATCATACCTTATCCCTTCATCCTTCTCATATCCAACCCCGAGCGAATATCCATTCTTCTTCAGCGACCCTATCAGCTTCCCCAGCGACTCCGGATCAAAGCCTAAGACCTCGTCAAACATAGCGACCGGCATGAACTTATTTTCTGTACAGAGCAGTGTCCATTTTCTATGGTATTATTATCGTAGTTCAATAAGGAGGAGCTCAACATGGCAGAGAGCAGTGAACTGTTACAGGTGTTGTGGAATGGCGCGGATGTACTTCGCGGCAAGATGGACGCCAATGAGTACAAGACATATCTTCTGGGACTGATATTCTACAAGTACCTTTCTGATAAATATCTGGCAAGCGTGTACGATCTGCTGAATGACAAGGAAGTAGAAGATCTGGAAGAGGCGCAGCGCGAGTACGAGGAAGTGCTCAAGTCAGATGACGCCGAGGATCTGCTGGCTGAGATCAAGGACAGCCTGCACTATACGCTCGATCCCGATATGACCTATGTCAGCATACTGCGTGCTGCCAATAACAACTCTTTCAATCGTGAGAAGCTGCAGGCAGCCTTCAATCGCGTACAGGAATCCGATGAGCTGTTCAGCGGTCTGTTTGCTGATGTGGACCTGTACTCATCACGACTCGGAAACGGTGATCAGAAGCAGAGTGACACCATTGCGGAACTCATCAAGGTTCTCGGCAGTATTGATTTATACTTAAAACTGACCCAGGATTAACGTTCAAAACTGACCCACCCTCTTCAGAGGGTTTTGGTTCGGCACATGAATTCTGTTTCTAAAATTTACATTGAATATTGACCCACCAACAGA
>Ga0214925_100219_pt1 | contig 42637 bp, 41 predicted proteins | sample Stichaenrichment_FD_168299 | JGI IMG/M metagenome (GOLD analysis project Ga0214925, IMG submission 168299) | Xylose enriched microbial communities from anaerobic bioreactor in Madison, Wisconsin, United States - 63SRT | ecosystem: Engineered > Bioreactor > Anaerobic > Unclassified | place: USA... | reverse complement strand
AAATAAATAACAATAATATTTGCACACAAGATTTCATTAAATTATAATATGAGAACAATGAGATTTTCACAAACTTTATGCTAATAACGATTTTTAATTCAAATTTATTGATTATGATATAGCATTGAAATCATTGACAACGCTATCATGACGTTACATTACCATTAAGGGAGTTGATTTTTTATGCAGGAATTAAGCCAAAGGCGAATCACAAGCAATATTATAAAAGGGTCACTTGGTAATATGGTCGAATGGTTCGATTGGTATATCTATGCATCATTTGCAATTTATTTCGCTGGTTCATTCTTTCCTGATGGTAATCAGACTGTCGAGCTCCTAAGCACCGCGGCCGTCTTTGCGGTTGGTTTTTTAATGCGACCATTTGGAAGCTTTATTATGGGAAAATACGCCGATCAACGCGGTAGAAGAGCCGCTTTGACCTTATCCGTCAGTATCATGGCCGGTGGTTCGTTACTGATTGCATTGATCCCAACCTATGCCACCATTGGCATTTTCTCTCCGTTATTATTAATCGTGATTCGTATGGTTCAAGGGTTGTCACTTGGCGGTGAATACGGTATTTCGGCAACTTACCTTTCCGAAATGGCAACGTCCAATCAACGCGGCTACTATGCTTCATTTCAATATGTCACGCTGATTAGTGGGCAATTACTGGCCTTGATTATTCAAATCGGTCTTCAAGCCATTCTAACGGATTCTCAACTCCGAAGCTTTGGTTGGCGAATACCATTTGGACTTGGTGCTGTTGGTGCCTTGATTGTGCTTTATCTTCGATTATCAATGGATGAGACAAACCAATTCAAACGTGCTGAAAAAACAAATACCACCCGTGGTACGCTTCGTAAATTGGCAAAGTATCCCGGCCAGGTTTTAACCGTAATGGGACTTACCTTTGGCGGCACAATTGCCTTTTACACTTATACAACCTACATGCAAAAATACATGATCAACACGTTAGGGCTACCAACGAAATCTGTTACCCTGATCAACTTTTTGGCACTACTGATTTTTATGGGGCTGCAACCATTATTTGGTCATATTTCAGACAAAATAGGCCGCAAACCATTACTTTACTGGTTTGGGATTGGTGGAACCCTGCTCACAGTTCCAATCTTTCTGGGGCTTCAATACTTTGACAATGAATTCAGTGCTTTTCTGCTCATGATGGCCGGGTTATTAATCGTAAGCGGCTATACCTCAATTAACGCCGTTGTTAAAGCAGAACTTTTTCCGACTGAAATCCGTGCGTTGGGCGTTGGCTTCCCTTATGGATTAACAGTCGCAATTTTTGGTGGAACCGTTGAATACGTTGCCCTCTGGTTAAAAAATATCGGCCATGAAAATTGGTTCTTTTACTACGTCTCGGCGGCAGCTTTTGTCAGCCTATTGGTCTATGTTCGAATGTTGGAAACTTCAAAGCATTCAACTTTGAATGAACCAACTAAACAACCGGCAGAAACCAGCAATGACTCTGAACACATTACTGATTAATTCTAACGCTATAAACCGACACTAGCGGCATTGATCAGAAGCGATTTAAAATTGGTAATCACTTCACTTGCATAACACTTCCAATAATAGATAAACTAGGTATGTAAACGGATTTATTATTGACTTACTTTTATAGGAGGTTTTTATCTATGGCAAGCAATTACGATTTTCCAAAGACCCGTGAACAACTCAATCAATTGGTAGCTGATTTAAGTCAGTTACAAACCAATATTCAGCAAACCCATTGGTATATGCGTGGCGAAAATTTCTTCAGGTTACATCCTTTAATGGACGATTATAATGATCAGTTAGCTGACCAATTGGACAATATCGCTGAAAGATTAATTGCAATTAACGGATCACCCTATTCAACCACCCATGAATTTATTGAACACACCGGCCTTCCTGACGAGAAAGTCACTTGGGATCAATTAACGATGCGTGACTTTATGCAACGACTATCAGATCAGTTTAAGTACCTGCGTGATCAGTATCAAAAGGGAATCGAAATAACTGACATTGAAAAAGACTTTCCAACTCAAGATATGTTAAATGGGTTTAAAGAAGCGATTGATAAAAACATTTGGATGATTAATGCTTATTTGGGCAAGGGGCCTTACGATGAATAAATTCCGTTTCGAATGATCATAATTAGCAGAAACTATTAATAATTTTGGCTATTAATATCAATTTGGCTTACAATCTAAAGAGACTGGCATTTTCAAATGTGGTCTCTTTATTTTTAATTCTTCAGATAAATTAGGAGGAACCAAAATGGCTCAAAGAATTAAAATCGGTAAAAGTACAGTTACCACAACGCCCCTTGGCTTAGGTACCAACAAAGTCGGCGGTCATAATTTATTTGACGGTTTAAAGGACGAAGATGGTGTTGAAGTCGTTAAAGCCGCTTTGGAAGATGGTATTTCCTTATTGGACACGGCTTACATGTACGGACTCGGCAAATCAGAAGAGATTATCGGCAACGTTACCCAAGATTACGATCGTTCAAAATTCGTGATCGCAACCAAAGCTGCTCAAGATCCGAATAATGATTTAAAACCCAACAATGATCCAAAGTTCTTAAAGAAGTCGGTTGATGATGCATTGCAGCGTCTGCAAACAGACTATATTGATATTTTCTATATTCATTTTCCGGATGACAAGACACCCAAGGCTGAGGCTGTTCAAGCATTGGTTGAAGAGAAAAAAGCCGGTAAGATTAAAGCAATTGGTGTTTCAAATTTTTCATTAGATCAAATTAAAGAAGCTAATGCCGACAATCAAGTAGATATCGTCGAAGATAACTACAGCCTCGTTCATCGCGAAGCTGAAAGGGAAGAATTCCCATATCTAAAGGAACATCAAATTTCGTTTGTTCCTTACTTCCCGTTGTCATCCGGTCTACTAACTGGTAAATATACACCGGCCGATAACAGCAAATTCAGTCGATTCTCAAGCAGGCAATATACAGCAATCATGGCTGCATTGGAAAAGGTAAAGGCAATTGCGGTTGCCCACCAAGCAACGGTTGCACAAACGATATTGGCTTGGTATATTAAGAATCAGAATATCAGTGTCGTCATCCCCGGTGCCAGAGTAGCTGATCAGGTTCACAGCAACGCTCAAGCCATGGACATTACAATAAGCGATGATGAGTTCAAACAAATCGACCAATTATTTAAACAGTTCTAAATTTATAAATCCATAATGACAAAAGAGCGAGGCTGGACAAAATTTACTTTTGTCCAGCCTCGCTTCTGTCATATCAACTGTTTAACTAATAAATAAATACTAACTATAAATGAATGAGGTGGTCTACAAATGATTCTTGAACGACGAAATTTTATGGATGTTAAACAAATTGAAGCTCAGCTCAAACAAACCAAATTCGAAGACCAGATTCCTGACTTAAAAAAGTTGGTCAACATCTATCAGCTTTGCCATTCCGGGGCAAATGAGATTGGTACTAAACTGGAAAACCTTGACGACGAATATTCAATGAACTACGATCATAATCCCATTCATCACATGGAAGAACGCATGAAATCAACAGGGAGTTTATTTGAAAAATTAAAACGCAAAGGGTACACGCTCACAATCGAAAACGTTCGCGACCACATTCGCGACATTGCCGGTATTCGAGTTGTTACCAATTACATTGACGACATCTACACCGTTGAAGAAGCACTGTCCGAACAGTCTGATGTAACGGTTTTAAAACGCAAAGATTATATTGAAAACCCAAAGGAAAGCGGCTACCGGAGTTTGCATCTTGTTGTTTCTGTACCGGTTTTCCAATCCAAAGGTGTCTTTGACGTACCGGTTGAAATTCAGTTTCGAACGATCGGTATGGATATGTGGGCAAGTTTGGAGCACCAACTCAGCTATAAAACAGATGCCGATCCTAAAAAAGTTAAAGAACATGCTAATAACTTAAAAGATTATGCAAAGGAATTAAACGATATTGAAATTCGTATGCAGTCTATTTTTCGCGATCTTCAAAGTCATTGATAGTCGTTTATTGTGCGCGTCTTGGCTTCAATCCTTTTATTCCGTGTAATTGAATACCAGCCAACATTGATAACCAAGCATTTCGATAAAGTTTCGGTTGCTTTCCTTCAGCAATGCGTCTAATTTGCTCTTCACAATAACTGGTCACAATTATGGACTTTAATTTATCATCCAGCCGATTACTTCCCGTTGACAGCGGCAGCACAAATGGCTGATACCTTGACCTAAGGATTTGATTTGGCATATCCGTCATAAAGGCCATCGGCGTACATACACCAATTAATGAGGCATCTTGTCTCCCCAATGCTTCCTCCATTGCCGAGATGTGCCGAAAGCCACCACTTAATGCGATCGGCACATTTACCAACTGATTAATAAAGTGGGCCTGACCGGAAAACCCAATTTGAGAATTTTCATAGTCATCACCGGCAATTTCAATCATATCAATTCCCAAAGCTGCCATCTTCTTAATGACCATTTCGAATTGCCTTTGAGTAAAACCGGTCACATCAATATCCGTTAAACTCAGCTTGAGACTGATAGGAAACTTTGGACCACAGGCCTTACGGATCCCTTGATAGATGTCGGTCAAAAATCGCATTCTATTTTCAATTGAACCACCATAATCATCCGTTCGATGATTCATCTTTGACGATAAAAACTGATTAATCAGGTACCCAAATGCACCGTGAAGTTGAACACCGGTAAAACCCGCTTTTTGTGCAATAACAGCACTTTTAACAAATTTTTGAACCAGTTCTTTTATCTCATTTGCTGTTAACGCCCGCGGCGACTCAAACGCACGCCGGTTCTTTCCGGTAATGGGAACGGCACTTGGAGCAACCGGCCGGCTTGAAAACATCTTAGGAGATTGCCGTCCTGGATGATTTAGCTGCATCCATAATTGTGTATCATTGATCGTTCCATCTGCCGCCCATTGACGCAATTTGGGTAATACCCGGTCACTATCTACCACGATATTTCCCGGTTCTGCTAATGCATGCCGGTCGACCATAACATTTCCTGTGATAACGATACCGGCACCACCAATAGCCCATTGACGATATAGACGATTAAATAGGTGATTAGGCTGATGGTCATCCGTTGCCATTGTCTCGCTTAAAGCCGTTTTTACAAATCTATTTTTAATCGTTACACCACACGGTAAGGTAATGACTTTTGATACTTGTAAATAGTTCATTAACATCACGCTTCCCGTGTTAACAAGGCATCAATCTTATCAAAAAACTTTTTGGCTTTAACCTCGGTTACTAAATTAATCGGTCGGCCGTTTTGGCTTTCATACGTTTTACCCGCACTTGGTCCATTAACAATTACGTCGCCCTTAACATCTTTAGTCTGGACAATTTCAGGATATTGACTGGCAACGGCTGTCAAAACATCCCATAGATAATAAGTTGAATTAGCTTCATAAGACGAAACCAGTGCATATCCTTGACCAATCAAGTCCATCATCGGATATCGACGCAAATTAGCCCAGTGTTGCTGCACATCGGCATTCAGTGGCACCTGATTGGTACTCTCGAGACCTACCATCTGCATCTTAATCCTTGAATCCCAGACTGTTTTGACAGCATAAGGGTCCCAGTAAGCGTTCCATTCTGCGCTGCCGTCGTGCTTAGGCTCCAAAACATTTCCTTGGGTTCTCATTGTACCGCCCATCCAATAAAGTCGCTCAATCTTATCAACAATTGTTGGATCAACTTCCAAAGCCCGAGCCAAGTCCGTTAACGGTCCAGTCATAACTAAAGTTGTTTTTTCATCTTCCCGCTGAATCTTATCGATCATGTCCAGATGTGCAGGCTTATCGGCAATCGGTGCCTTATCAGAACCGTGTTCATTTAAAATCGGAAACGCATCAAATGAAAATGAACTCAACCGCCACTCTTTTGGAAATTGGTGTACCGCTCGAGAATTCGAAGCCGCCACCCGAACGTTTGAATGACGGCCAAATTTGGAAATTATTTTTCTAGAAGCGTCAACAGCCGGTTCGATATAACCATCTGCATCGATTACACCAACACCGGTCAGATGAACATCCGGCATCTGAAGCAATAGCAATAGTGAAACAAGGTCGTCAACATTACCGTCATGATCAAAATAAACATTTTTCAAAAGAACCCCTCCTAGTTGTTAAATCCAGTAACATCCCGTTATGAGAATCATACCTTATCCTATGCCCAGTTTCCAAGCGATAAATAAATAGCCTGAGAATCTGTTATTTTGGAAAGCATCGTCTGCCCCCTAACAGTTCTCAAGCTGAATGTAACCGTTCATACAGTTAACTTATTGTTATCGGCGCCGATGCTTAACGACCGTGAAGAAATGCAGAATTGATCCTAACAAAACATAGAAAATCAACACAAATGACAGATAACTTATCCAAAAGCCATGACGTGGAACTAAATGAAACCCAAACTGGATCCCCATCGTGACAAATGCCATAAATGCAATCATAAAGAATAATTCAATGTATCTTTTCACAGTGCTATCATCTCTTTTTCTAACAGAATTCAGACGTTTTCCCCATTCGAGACATGTCTGTTTTTTACTTTCAGGCAGTTCTGACATGCCATACGTGTTTGTCAGCACCAGTTCATGTAATTTAATGACACCGGCCGCCGACATGACCTTGTCAATTGTCCGAAAACTTTGATCGGTCACACCTGTTACCCAATTTTCGAATGCGCCGGTGTAACAATCCGTTATGCTTAAATAATGTTTGTCCTTAAATCGGTCAGGATGCGTCCCGCCTAAATGATCAATTCGAACCAGTCGTTCTCTCATACAATCAAAGAAATCTTTCATTTTTCCTGCCAGGCCACCCCAATAAGTCGGTGCCGCCAAAACCCAGACATCACTATTGAGCATTTTTTGTTCCAACTCATTTAATACCGGATCCTGCTGGTCCTTTCGATCCGGTTTAAACGGGTAATCTTCTAAGTAAATAATGTCTGTTTGGTTCGGGGCCTCAACACCAGCCAATACAGTCGCCAACATTTTCTCGGTCATACCATCCTTTCGATGGGCACCCAGAATTCCTAACACTTTCAAAAAACAATCCCCCCAGTCACTTATTTCAATTCTCTCAGTTTCCAATTACAAAGTAAACCTGTTAGATACTGAACATAAACTCAACGTTTAGAACCGTGATGATCGTTGTTAATACATATCCTGATATTGTTATCCATGCCGGATTACGATGGCTTCCCATAAGGTTTCGATTGCTCGTTAATGCCACCATTGGATAAAGCGTGAATGGCAGTGCAATCGATAATGCAATTTGGGCAAATACAATCATTGCCTCAAAAGTTTGTTCACTGAACCCTACAATAAAACCAATCACCAAAATCGGAATTAATGTCACAAATCGGGTAATTAACCGTCTTTCCCACAGCGGCAAGCGAATGTTTAAATAGCCTTCCATAACAATTTGGCCTGATAACGTACTGGTAATCGAAGAAATCATTCCGGTAATTAAAAGTGCAAACGCAAACAAGGTACTCATCAGTGGACTGGCCAGTGAACCGACAATAGCTGAATTTTTTAACCCCTCATAAACATCGCGAAAAGCAGTCAACTGATTACCTTTATTAAAGAATAACGTCCCTCCCAGTATTAATAACAGAGCATTAATTAAAAAGGCGGCTACCAAATGAACATTGGAATCCCATTTTGCAAACCGTAATGCTTCATTAACCTGTTTAGGGTTATTGTGATCGTAACGGCGACTCTGAGCCAGTGACGAATGCAGATAAACATTATGGGGCATGATCGTTGCCCCAATAATACCAAGACTTAAGATCAGTTCACGGTGAGTTGTTAAAATTTGTGGACTTGGAATCAGACCATTTAAAATGCCAGCAAACGCCGGATGCGCCCGAAAAACATCAATACCAAAAATAACGCCGACAATCATAATAGCTGTCAGCACAATAAATTCGATCCGTCGAATACCAAACCTTAAGAATAACAAGACCATTAAAACGTCCAAAATAGTCAATAAAATACCATAAACTAATGGCAGGCCGAAAAGAAGCCGTAACGCAATTGAAGTTCCGACGACTCCGGTCATATCAGTGGCCATCATGGCAATTTCGTTAATAATCCATAGAACGTATCTGACAAGCTTCGGTACTTTTACCGCAATAGCCTGTGCCAAATCCTGCCGAGCTACGACACCAAGTTTTATGGCCAGCGTTTGCATAAACATCGCCACTAAAATTGATAACAATAGGACAGACAGCAGTTTGTATCGATACTGGCTGCCTCCTGACAATGAGGTCAGCCAATTACCGGGATCCATATAACCAACCGCAACCAACGCGCCGGGACCACTATACGCCAAAAACTTTTGCACAAAAGATGTTTCATAAACACTAGGGACATCGACACTTTCATTAATTTCATCAAGACTCTTTTTCTTTTGCTCGTTCATCATAGCCACCCCCATCCTGCACTAACTGATTCTTACTGATTTCTGCAAGGAAGCTACAAAATGCATCGCTGGCATTCATGGGTGGCACCGCATCAAATACCCGACCGCCGCTTGCCCGAAAGGTTTGATAGTTCTGAACATTGTTTTCTTCGATTGTTTCCAAACAGTCTTCAACAAATGACGGTGTCACAATCAAAACGTTTCGCTTTCCCATCGCCGCTAGTTGCATCAACGTATTTTTGAGGTATGGTTTTAGCCACGGCATTGGTCCGAATTTGGACTGAAAAGTCATCCTGATTTTTTCATGAGGTAACTGTAAAAATTTTGTAACTGCCGCCGTTGTTTCACGACACTCTTTTAAATAGGGATCTCCATGTTTAACCATGGCTGTAGGAATGCCATGATAGCTGAAAATCACTGCATCGTAATTTTTTTGCTGATAGGATTGATCGATTTGATGGGCCAATAGCTTTTGATATTGCGGATATTGATAAAAGCTCTTGATAATTGTTGCCTTAATCCCAGAATCGGCCACTTGTTGAATAATGCCACCATGCGTACTTTTTGTATATTGGGGGAACAACGGCAGGACGACGATCTGGTCATCACCGGCTTCTTTCATTTTATGTAACTGCTGACCAATATCCGGTTTTCCATACGTCATCGCATACTGAACATCCCAATCAGTAAGCTCTTTTTGAATTTTCTCACACATTATCTTTGTATAAATCACTAACGGCGACCCGCCTTTTCGCCACATGTGCTGATAAAAGGTAGCTGAACGCCAAGTCCTGGTTGGTAAAATAATCCCCCTTAATAAAGGCTGCCAAAACCATTTCGGCAATTCAACAACGTGCTGGTCACTTAAAAATTCCTGTAAATAGGCTTTAACGTCCTTATTCAAGGGCGAAACCGGTGATCCCAAGTTTACCAATAGCAACCCCTTTTTAACCATTATCAAACGCCCCTTTCGTATAGTATATGTGGTACTGCTTCAACACGCTTTTATGAATTCTATTGCATACTTGAATTCTATGCTTAAGCAAAAACGATTACAATTTTATTTTAGCCGGGAAGTGAAAATTTCCAAGATTGTTTTCAAGAATCATGACCTATCCATCGCATTCACTTGAATTGTTGAGTACAATGGTAGATATAGAGGGGGGACGTGATCAATTGTGAATAAATCCGAACAGTTCCTGGACTTTTTTAACAAGGCTTATAACGAACCCGATAAGCATAGTAATTACAGCACTAATAGCGAATTACGTTTCGATAGTCGCTCAGATGCGCTAACCGTTAAACGCTTATTAGAAGATCAAAGCCCATATGCCAAATACTATCACTTGAGCGCTGAATACATTAATCCAAACCAATCGATGCAGGTTGGCTGGTATTTGACTGTTAGAAAAATAGCCGATCCATCAAAAGACGATCAGTCATCAGAAGACCACAACGATCCAAATTCGAATAATCATCCAAAAAACACACATTAACTTATTAGGAGGAAAATCATTTATGGCTAAAATTCCAGATATTACATTAAACGATGGCTACAAGCTTCCGGCACTTGGATTGGGAACGTACCAAATCCGTGGCGGTGAAGGCGTCCAACAGATTCTTACCGCAATTAAAGACGGCTACCGTGCTTTGGATACAGCTACTAATTACGATAACGAAGGCGTTGTCGGTGAAGCGATCCGTGAATCCGGTATTCCCCGTTCGCAATTCATTGTCACATCAAAACTTCCGGGCAAGTACCATGAATATGATGAGGCCACCAAGGCAATCCAGGAATCAATTTATCGCTTAGGCGTTGGCTATCTTGATCTGTATGTGATTCATTGGCCACTACCTAAACGTGATCATTACGTTGAAGCCTTCCAAGCAATGATCGATGCAAAAAAGCGGGGCTTGATTCGCTCAATCGGCGTTTCAAACTTTGAGCCGGAACATCTTGATCGTGTTATCAAGGAAACAGGTGTCACACCGGCGGTTAATCAAATTGAAATTCATCCTTACTGGGTTCAGGAAAGAATGCTTGCAGAAGATAAAAAACGCGGCATTCTCACTGAGGCATGGAGTCCGTTAGGTCGTGGCAGTGCCGCTCTAAAGGAACCAATCATTCAAAAATTAGCTCAAAAATACAATAAAAATGTTGGCCAAATCATTTTAAGATGGCACGTTCAGCGGGGAATTGTGCCAATTCCAAAATCAACAAATTTAAACCATCAACGCGCTAATTTGGCTATCTTTGATTTCGAATTAACACCTGCAGAAGTCAAGGAAATCAATGGTCTGAATAAGCAGGACGGTCGAGTTGACGGACAAGATCCAAATGTCTATGAAGAGTTTGAATAGAAGTCGATTTATCCCTTAATTTGTCTTAGCTCCCTTATAATAATCACCAAAAGGGGGCCTTTATAATGGCACAGGAATTAGGAACAACCGACCTCGGAACTTACGAATACGTTTCACGTGTTTATAATGAAAACATGCGGCTTGAAAATTATAAATTGCCAACCACGTCCGGTGATGGGGAAATAATTTTCTTTGATACGGATGAAATCAATCTTACTATGGAAATTAAAGAACAACGGGTTGAAAAGATCACGATTATCACACCCGCTCCTCAATCTTCAACCTACATGCAGGTCTTCGAAGGATTCGAGTTTGGACTTGATGCATTGGGAACTTGGATTAATACGTATCACCGTTCAACTTCGACCCATGGACCGGCATCCGATGTCGTTAACGGTATATTGGCAAGTTACAATACGACTAAAAATAATGTGTTAACAGTTAGTTTAACGAGAGCCAAATAAGAAAGATCTTGAGTCTGTGGCAATTTTATGCCCAGGCTTTTTTGATATTTTCTAGTTATTTTTTCTTTCATCTTGGCACATTTTATCAATCATCTGCTTTAACACATCAATATGTCTATCCGGTTTTACCACTCGTTTATGATCCTTATAAATAATACCCGCTGTTTGTTCTCCCAATACATAATAAGTCGGTTGTATAAAGCTGGTCGGCTGCAGCTTTTCAACTTCCTTTAGCCGCTGATAACCGGAAGGACTTGTTACCAAAACTCTATTAATTCGCTTATTGGCCAGCTTTTTCGCAACAGTTTCCTGCATGGCGAAATCCCACTTATTTTCATAGATCCGCACTGTTTCAACAGTTTTTGGAAGACTATTCCCTGATAAGGTTAAATTGCCACTTAAAACAATGATATAACCGGTTAAAGACTTTAATATCGGCACTAGGCTTCTTTGATTTTCTTCCGGGGCAACTATGACGGCTTGCTTTCCAATCGCTCGAACTCTTTGTGCCATCTTTTTACTTAACACAATAAGGCCTGCAGACCGATTAAATGTGATTAGCTTTTTCAAGTAAATGGACAAAGCAAATTGGCTGGTAATAACGAAATAATCCGCTTCTTGAATAGTGTGTATTTCGGTAACGGTGAGCGTCACAGGTTGCAATAAACGTAACGGACAATATAGCGGATCTGACACATCAGCCAACTTTTCCTTTAAACTTTCGCTCATTCTTTTTTGAGGATATGTAATCAAAAAATTCACAGCAATCACATCTTTTCTTAATTTTAAAAAAGGACACGATAGCGATTATTACCGCCACCATATCCGTTTTAACAGTACAATACCTAACCCACTTCGATTTTATCAAACACGGCGTTAAATGCCGCAATAGTTTGGTCAATGTCTTCTTCTGTATGCTTACTTGACATAAAGTTGGTTTCAAACTGAGAGGGCGCCGTATAAATTCCCTCTTGCAGCAATCCTTTGAAAAATTTTGCAAAGTAGTCGACATCACTTTTTTGAACGTCTTCAAAATTATTGACCGGTCCCGGATTAAAGAAATAGCTCCACATCGTACCAACATGATGAACCGTGATTGGTACATTGTGTGCGGCGGCTGCATCTTTGATCCCTGTCGTTAATTGATCCGTACGGGTAACCATTTGGGTATAAAGCGCATCATCCAACTGATCCAGCGTACTAATACCACCCGTCATGGCTAATGGATTTCCGGATAATGTCCCGGCATGATAAACCGGGCCGTCAGGCGTGATGAATTTCATAATCTCTTTACGACCGCCAAAGACACCAACCGGAAGACCGCCGCCAACCACTTTTCCAAGGGTCGTTAAATCCGGTGTAATCTCATAAATACTCTGAGCGCCATGAAAGGCAGCTCGAAACCCGGACATCACTTCATCGAAAATTAAAAGCGATCCTGCCTGGGTTGTTAAATTCCTCAACGTTTTCAAGAAGTCGGCCGTCCCTGGGATAACACCCATATTCCCAGCGATAGGTTCAACAATGACACAGGCAATTTCGTCTCCGTGTGCAGCAAAAAGATCTTTAATACCCTCAATATCATTATACGGTACGGTCAGTGTATCGTAAGCTAAATCTTCGGGAACTCCGGGTGCTTCGTGAATATCATTAAACGTTGCCACGCCTGATCCGGCATCTACCAGAAGCGAATCACTATGGCCATGATAATTTCCAACAAATTTTACGATTTTATCTCGATGGGTATAACCGCGAGCCAGTCGAATCGCGCTCATTGTTGCTTCGGTACCCGACGATACCATTCTCATCATTTCCAGCGAAGGAACAATAGCCTGAATTTTTTTTGCTAATTCGGTTTCCAAAACAGTTGGTGCACCGTAACTGGTTCCCCGAGCGACAGCTGCTTGCAAATCTGTCACTACTTTGGAATCAGCATGTCCCAAAATTAACGGTCCCCATGAAAGGACGTAATCGATAAACTCGTTACCATCGATATCAAAAATATGTGATCCTGCTCCTTTTGAAATAAACAGGGGATTACCACCCACGTTTTTAAATGCCCGCACCGGACTATTAACACCACCCGGCATGTATTGACTTGATTCTTTAAAAGCTTGTTTGGACTTTTCAAAGCTTAACACAATTATTTACCACCTTTGTTTGTTAATTCGCTGTGCGGCGTCTTTGGCAAAGTACGTTATAATCAAATCCGCACCTGCCCGTTTCATACCGACCAACGTTTCCTTCACAATCTGGTCCTCATCTATCCAGCCATTTTGCGAAGCGGCCTTGATCGTAGCGTACTCACCCGAAACATTATAAGCAACCAAAGGTAAATTCGTATGATTCCTCACATCCCGCATAATATCCAAAAATGCCATGGCGGGTTTGACCATGACGAAATCAGCGCCCTCTTTTTCATCACTGGCAACTTCACGCAATGCTTCCAAGCGGTTTGCCGGATCCATCTGATACCCTTTACGATCACCGAATTGTGGTGCACCATCAGCAGCATCCCTAAATGGGCCGTAAAAACTGGAAGCATATTTCACAGAATAAGACATAATCGGCGTGTTCTGAAAACCTGCTTTATCCAATCCTTCCCGAATTGCAGCAACGAAACCATCCATTGCGTTGGAAGGTGCTACCATATCGGCACCGGCCTTGACCTGACTAACGGCTGTCTTGGTGTTATAAACCAATGACTCATCATTTAATACCCGATGATCTTTGACAATACCACAATGTCCGGTTGATGTGTATTCGCATAAGCACGTATCCGCAATCACAATTAAATCAGGATAGGCCGCCTTAATTTTTCGAATGGCCTGCTGAACGACCCCATTTTCTTCCCAGGCGCCGGAACCAACATCGTCTTTATGATCCGGAATTCCAAAAATAATGACTGATTGGATCCCCAAATCAACAATTTCTTTAATTTCATCAAGTACGGCGGCTAAGCTAAAGCGATAAATACCGGGCATTGATGCAATTTCTTCTTTATCTTTAATCGTTGCATCTACGAACACGGGCATAATCAAATCATCTTTTATCAAGTGATTCTCACGGACCAGGTCACGGATTGATGCAGTGGATCTGAGTCGACGGTGACGATCAAAAATTACCATTACACTGACTTCCTTTTTATATAAATTATTGAATTAACGTTAATGCTCCCTCACTGATCAATTCGTCGGCAACCTCTTCACCAAGATTTCCACCCGTTTGTTCGGTTTTACTTTTAGAAAAGAAGATTTTACCGTCAATTGATGCAACCAGTCCATCAAACCGAACGCCCATTGACGTTTGACTGGCAAAAGCGCCAATTGGAAAATTACAACTGCCGCCTAAACGTCGCAAAAAATCACGTTCGATCGTGACACTTTGACGCGTATCGGCATCTTCAATCTGTTTTAAAAGTGCTAACGTGTCGTGATCATCTGCCCGACATTCAATACCGATTGCACCTTGACCGGCTGCCGGCAACAAATCATTTTTTAATGATAAACGATAAAGGCCTGTCAGATCAACGCCCAATCTGTTTAGACCGGCTTCGGCCAAAATAATACCATCCAAATGATCACGCTGAAGTTTCTGGATACGACTGTCGACATTCCCCCGAATCGATACAATTTCAACGTCGGGTCTCAAATGCGAAAATTGTCCTTGACGCCTTGAACTGCTTGTTCCAATTCTGGCACCCTTTGGTAATTGATCAATATCGGAAAACGGCTTGGTTGAAATCAAACAGTCAAATGGCGAGTCGCGCTTCGGGACACCCCCGATTATCAGGTTTTTAGGAAGACTCGGCATCACATCTTTAAGACTGTGGACAGCAAAATCAATTCTTTTGTCTGTTAACCGTTGTTCGATTTCTTTTACAAAGATCCCTTTACCACCGATCTTACGTAAAGAATCCTTCCGATTACGGTCACCTTGAGTAGTTATTTTTTCAACTTTAAAAATTATTTTCGGAAAACGTTCTTTTAATGCATCCACAACTAAATTCGTTTGACGCATTGCCAATTTACTTTGGCGAGTCCCAACAACAAATTCAGGTTTCATAAATTTTCTCCTGTTCGGTAGTAGTTTGAGAATGATCGGCTTCCCTGAGCAGAAGTGATTCCAAGATTGTTTCATCAATCGATAACCCAAAAAGTTTACAGAAAAAGACCAGATCAGAATCGGCATCTGCCTGAACCGACAATTCCTTAATCGTTTTAATCGGTCCCTTAATCATTTGATTAATAATGCTTTTCATATGTTTACTGATCACTTTTCGTTCATGGGCATCCAACTCGGGAAGCTTCCTCAATAGACTATCATAAACCTCTTTTTCAATATTCAATGAAGATTCTCGCAACTCACGAATAACGGGGGCAACATGAAGCTGTTTTTGCCAGATATAAAATTGTTCAACTACTTTTGGGACCTTCTTTGCAATTTGATCTAGCATTCGTTGTTTGTAAAGTTGATTTTGTTCAATAATTTGAGTGATATGATCAATATCTAAATAAATGATTGTTGATGGCAGGCCAATTTTAGAAACATTTCGTGGGACACCCAAATCAATCAGAATTTTTGGCTTGTCATCTTGCGTTTTAAATATGTTTCCCTTGAACAGGGCCCTTTCGACCGAAGTTGCCAAGATAACCGCATCCGCATTTTTAACCGCGCTTGTAACAAATTGCCAAGGAATCATTTGGACGACCGATCCATACTGGGACGCTGCTTTTTCGGCCTTCATATCTGTTCGATTACTAATCAAAATTCTGTTAAATCCCATTGTGCTGGCATTTTTTAGAACATGTGCCCCCTCCTGACCCAAACCGACAATGACCAGTTTTTTATCATCAAGTGTTTTTAACGTTGCCTTAATTTGATGAAGGCCGGCTTGACCGGAAGTTTGAGCCAACTCACTAACACGATAATCGGTATGCATCCGTTTAGAGAAAGTAATCGCTTGTTTAAAGAGATGGTCCAAAATCACACCGGTCGTTTGTTTCTCATAAGCAAGAGAAAAAGCCTCTTTTACTTGTCCAAGAATTTGCGGTTCACCAACCATTAGCGATTCCAATCCTGTCGCTACCCGGAATAAATGAGAAACGGCATCTGCTTTAACGCCAATTTGAACCCATTGATTAATCTGTTCCAAATCCATGTGAAACCAGTTGGCCAAAAAACGTTTAATGTAATATCGGCCAGTATGTAACTGATCAACGACTGCATACACATCGGTTCGATTGCAAGTTGACAAAATAACATTTTCTAAAATACTTTTTTCATTGTTCAATAGTCGATTAGCTCGAATTAACTCCTGTTTTGAAAGCACAAATCGTTCCCGGATTTCGATTGGCAACTTCTGATAATTTAAACTTACATAAATCACAAACATATTGATTACTCCTTTCTAAACCACTCTTGACTCTCCAACCAAGCAGCCAATTTCTTTTTGATAGTCTTGGCCATTGCTGGTGATTGTCCTTTTGTCGAGACAGTGAATAAAAAATGATTGTTTTCGACTTCAGCAACGTTAAAAAAATCCGATTGCCCTTTGTTGCTTGCGTTGTTCACTAATTGAAAATGGGTTGCATCCGCAGTAACCTGCTGATTCACGACCGGATCATCGGTACAGGCAATCACAATATCCATGTCAGTAATATCACCATATAGATAAGCTCGCTTTACCCAACAGACGGCTTTTTTATCAATTTGTGAAGACAGGTCGGGACTGATGACCGTCACACTTGCCCCGGCTGAAAGAAGCGATTTAATCTTTCGTGCGGCCACATGACCACCACCGATGACCGCAACCGATTTAGTTGCTAAATTTAAAATGACCGGGTATGGATTATCCAAAATGCTATTCCTCCAATTAATACATTGCATCAAATCACTGATCGACATTTGAAATAAGATTGAATTGCGGGCATAACTGCATCAATTGAAGGGTTAACCGAAATAACATTACGAATCCCTGATGCTTGGCATCTGGCGACCACCTGTTTTCCCATCGCAAAACACGGCATGCTTGCTAACTGACGCTTTTGAGAATCCCGACAACCACTGACTAAATCGTCAACCGAGGCTGAACTCGGAAAAATGATCCCGTGAAAGCAGCCAACTTCAATTGTCTGATTGACAGGAATTGCCCGATAAGTCGCAATTTTTTGACTTTTAACCTCTTTAAAGCGTCCAAGGGCCGTTTCCTCACCAATAACAATTTCCGGTTCTGAAAATAAACTGTTATCTGATTCAAAATAGCCATCTACCAGAAGGCCATGCCTCTTTAAATGACCGGCAATTGCCTGATTTAATGCCAATACCCGCCATTTTGACAGTACCCGTTGATCGTAGCCGGTGTCCAACAGTCGATGTTCAAAAAAGTCAAAAGCTGTTTGATCGCTGATCACAAGCGTGCCACCTTTTAACATATCTGGTAAGTCAAAAGTTAACGGTACCTGAGTCCGGCGTTTGAAAAAGTTAACGGCCGCACCCTGATCCTGGAGTTTTGAAAACAATTTGGAGGGGTCTTTAAACGGTATCAAAAGATGCAATCCTTGAAGTGGTAACTCTGGATTTAACTCATCCATAAGCGAAACCACATTTCCAACGACGATTAGGGCCGGTGAGCCAATGTGATGTGTCTCCACAACCGTTTCGATCGTACCTAAATCTGCTTTAACCGACCGCTGATTCCAATGGGTTGCCCATTGAATGACCGCCACCGGCGTTGAACTTGCTCGCCCATTTTTAATGAGTTGTTCAGCAATGTGGCCTAGTTCACCCATTCCCATTAGAAAAACCAAAGTACCTTCCTGATGGGCAATGTTTTCCCAATCCAATTGGGTGCCGTCTGCTTTGTGATGACCCGTAATGACATGAAAGCTGGAGGCAAAATCGCGGTGGGTAATCGGAATCCCTGCTGCACCCAAACCGGCAATGGCACTGGTAATGCCAGGAACGACCTCAAAGGCGACCCGCTGCTGTTGCAAATATTGGCCTTCCTCACCGCCACGCCCAAAAACATAGGGATCCCCTGATTTTAGCCGAACCACTCGTTTTCCCTTTCGTGCCTGTTCAACCAGCAGGTCATTAATCTGATACTGGCTCACTTTATGGTGCTGTGGCAGTTTACCAACATCAATTTTTTCTGCTGCCAAGGGTGCCATCAAAGCCGGATTAACTAAACGATCATAAACAACAACATCCGCCTCTGACAACCGCCTTTTTGCCAAAATAGTTAATAGCTCGGGATTCCCCGGACCTGCACCAACCAAAGATACAAAACCACCCATCTTTAATAACCCCTTTCAAAACCTTTTAAGAATTAAAAACGCCCTTGTACAAGAAATAATCTTTGTACAAGGACGATTTAATCGTGGTGCCACCTATGTTTACAATCGAAAAGGATTGCCTCAAAACTCACTTGAATCCATCAAGGAAGTCGAGCATCGTAACGAATGCTGATCGTAGACATAGCCTTAACCTGTCTAATACTCCGAGCTCATCTTCACTGACATTAACTTTATGTCCTCTCAGCAACCGGACACTCTCTTTAGTCATTAAAATCAGCTACTCATCTCATCAACGCGATATTTATAAAGTTACTCAAAAATTTATCTTACTTTTTTTGGATTGTCAATTAGGGTTTTGCCCAATCTTAAGCAATTGATGTACTATGCAACGGTTGCTTTCGTTCCGGATAAAGTGCTTCTGCAAGATGATTAATGGCCGTGGGCGCTTCTCCAAAACCCGCTGAAATCAATTTCACTTTCCCCGGATAAGTCACTGCATCACCAATTCCGTAAATACCTGAGATAGCTGTTTCCATATTTTCATCAACAACCAGTGATCGCCGTTCAAGCGGTAATCCCCATTCTTTTAAAATATGATTGTCAGAGGTAAAACCGTAGTTTACCAACAGGGAATCGACCGTCAACGTTCGTACCTCTTCACTTTTTGCCAACTGCAGGTTTAAATTCAATCCAGTATCCGGTCCATCAATGACTTGTTTAATATTATACGGTGTTACCAGATCAACTGAAGAAGCTTTTAGTCTATCGACGCTGGCTTCAAGTCCACGAAACTTATTACGACGATGAATAAGGTGAACCCTCTTAGCAACGGGTTCCAACGTTAATGCCCAATCAATCGCTGCATCGCCGCCACCAGCGATTGCAATCTCTTTATTGGCAAAATCAGCGACTTGTTTAACAAAGTAAAAAACTTTTTGATTATCCAAACCATGATCATAACCGACTGCTAATGGTCGTGGGGCAAATGCACCGCTACCGATTGCTACCAATACACTTCTGGTATGGGTCATTCTTTTTGACGTTTTTAAGACAAACGTCTCATCGAGCTGTTTTTCCAATTCTAAAACTTCTTCATCACAACGAATCACCAGTTTATCCTTAAATTCAAATAACTGCTGCTTTAGGTTTGAAATTAGCTCCGCACCCTTGGCAGGCACAAAACCCGCAACATCGTGAATAACTTTTTCAGGGTACAGAGCGGCAACTTGGCCGCCCAACTCTGGTAGGCTTTCGATTAATTGAGTATCCAAATTCCGCATACTCGCATAAAAAGTGGCGAACATCCCCACGGGACCACCGCCAATCACTGTTAAATCGTAAAGATGTTCATCAAATTCCATATTAATCAGTACCTCCCAGTATGTTTATTTCTCAGTTGTCATGCTATTCTAATATACTGAAAACGCATATCAACTTTATAATTTTTATTTTCAAACAAGATTTCACTAAAAGTACCATCATAATTTTTATCTGTCAAGAACACTTTTTAATATAATGGGATTATGGTGAATCAGTTTTACCTTAATTAACACGATTTTTGTAAAAAAAATCTTGACAAGTCTTAGTAAACGCTTGTAAACTTACAACAATTTAATTCAATTCTAATAATCAAACATGTTGAAGAGATAAGTAACTGTCAAAACAGATGCCAGCGAACCCGGTCAGTGGAAAAGGGATCATCATCACGACAGAGAAAATGAGCTCGGAGTAGCCGAATGGTTCACGCTATTTGGACGATTGTCATCGTTACATGACTAGGTATCAATCGGTACCGAATAAGAGGTGTCATTCTTTATGGCACAAATTTGGGTGGTAACACGGGTAATCGTCCCTTTACGGTAAAAACTGTGAAGGGGCGTTTTTTTGTACACATTTCGGTAATCACTTCGAATGGCTTCTGCACGCAATTGGCAATAAATAGAAATCAGGTGAATGTCATGAATATTCAACAAATGCGTTATGTCCTTGCAGTCGCGGATAACGGTAGTTTCCACGAGGCCGCTAAGAAATTGTATGTTTCACAGCCGAGTTTATCTCATGGTATCAAGGAGCTCGAACACGAACTCGGTACCCAGCTTTTTGAGCGAACCCGTCAAGGTAATTTTTTGACTAATTCCGGAGTTGCCTTCGTTCGCCAGGCTAGAAAAATCATCGGTGATGTTGAAAACCTTCATCGCTACTTTACTAATGAACCTTTGCATACCCGTTATTTTTCAATTGCCGGGCAACATTATGATTTTATCGCCAGTGCACTGTGCCGAGTCATGCAGAAATATCCTGATTACCAATACCTTCGGGCCTTTGAAAGTACCACCATGAAGGTTATTCGAGATGTTGCAGAGTTTCGTAGTGAAATTGGGATTATTTTTATCAACGAAGTTAATCAATCCCGTCTACTCAGTCTTTTTGATCAAAACAATTTAATTTATGAAGAACTCGGGAACTTTCAAACCCATATTTTTATGCGAACCAACCATCCTTTGGCATCTAAAACAGTCATTACATTAGCAGATCTGGCGCCTTACCCACAGGTTCGTTTTACGCAAGAAGCAACCTATTCCGAACTAGCAGAGGATCCACTGGCACCACCTAGTAACGGACCGGTCATTGCTACCAGTGACCGAGCAACGCTTAGTAAAATCGTTAATCAAACTGACGCCTACGGTTCAGGATCCGGCATTTTGGAAAAGCCGGAGCAACAGGGATTAATTGCACGCCCACTTAAGGACTCACCTAAAAACAGCATGATTCTACTAAAGCGAACCAATCATTCGTTGTCGGAAATTGCTCAGTATTTTATTAAAGAGGTTAAATCGCATCTTCATCAGCAAGTCACATTTTAAGGCCTCTGATAGAAAAGAACTATGATCCTCTAACCGCGTTGTTGCAGGAATGATCATCAATTTTGTTTAGGGGAAATCCCCTAATTTTAAAAAAATTGATAAAGAATAACTATGTAAAACCCCTTGTCAGTCGCATTAATAGCCTCTATGATACGACATTAATAACTGAATTCAGCAACGAAAAGATGAGTACAGGTATTTCGATTGTAAAGAGAGTCCCCCTTTGATGAAACGGGATCAATTGAAAGCTTGGAAGATGGTCTTTGAGCTTTGATTGTGAGCCTTGATAATGATCAGTTCAAGTGTAAGCAATCAACGACAGCACTCGTTAACGTGCGGGCACTATGTTTAATTAATGGTGTCCATAAGATTTTAACTGTAAGGCTAAAATGATAAAAGGTGGTACCACGCAAAGCGTCCTTTCCCGATTACCGGGAGAGGACGCTTTTTAACTATTTAGCAATATTGTTTACTAGGAAGAAAAGAGGGACCTACATGGACACAAAACCACGTCACCACACGAAATTATGGATTGTACTTGGCATTTTTCTATTATTAATTATTGCTTATTGGCTATTTTACTCACATCAAATCAGTCAATCTAAGAAAGCCAGTGGCAGCAGTGATCATACAGTCACGTTAACCAACGTTTCTTATGATCCGACCCGAGAGCTTTACGCCGCTTATGACAAAGCCTTTCAAACTTATTGGCAAAAGAAAACCGGTAAAAAGGTCAACATTGATGTCTCAAATGGCGGTAGCGGTAAACAAGCCAATTCAGTTATTGAAGGAAACAAAGCCGATGTTGTGACTTTGGCTGTCGCATCGGATATCACCAGTATTCAAAAAGCCGGCCTAATAAACGCTGGTTGGCAAAAAGAGTTCTCTGACAATTCTGCCCCCTACACGTCAGCAATTGTTTTCCTCGTCCGAAAGGGCAATCCTAAACATATTCAAGATTGGTCCGACCTTATCCGTTCGGGTGTCAAAATTATCACGCCCAACCCTAAAACCTCGGGCGGCGCCAGATGGAATTATTTATCGGCATGGGCTTTTGCGGACAAGAAATACCATCATAGTCAAACCGCTGATAAAGCCTTCCTTAAGAAACTTTATCATAACGTCACGGTTTTAGATTCCGGTGCCAGGGATGCAACAACGACCTTCGTTCAAAACGGTCAGGGTGATGTCTTACTGGCTTGGGAGAATGAAGCACTGCTTGCCATGAAAGAACATCCCGGAAAATATCAAATTGTAACCCCAAGTATCAGTATGAAGGCCGAACCACCAGTTGCCATTGTTAATAAAGTTGCTAAACAACGTGGCACAACCAAAATCGCAAAAGCTTATATTAACTACCTTTACTCAAAAAAGGCTCAGGAAATTGAAGCTCAAAACTTCTATCGCCCAACCAATAAACAGGTCGCCAAAAAATACAAGCACCAATTCCCAACCATTAAGCGCGTGTCAATTAATGATCCAATCTTTGGCGGCTGGAACAAAGTTCAAAAGAAACATTTTGATAACGGGGGCATTTTTGATCAAATATATCAAAAATAGATGATTCCGGGTGTTAACCGCTTTGTTCCGCACACTATTTCAGGACTGCTCCTCAAAGCAACATTCTACATGTAAGGGATCTTTTTCAAAAATCCAAACCCGGGATTTCCGAAAAAGACGCCTTACATTTCGAATGTTAACCGCTTTGTTCCGCACACTTATATAAAAGGAGGTATCACCATGCAAAAAGTTTCCAATCGACTTGTTCCCGGCTATCGACTTGGCCTTAGCATCACGTTTGTCGGCCTGCTTCTTATTGTGGTCATTCCATTTTGTTCCTTACTCGTGCAAGGCTTGGATGTTGGTTTTAAGAAATTCTGGCTTCAAGCAACAAACGACCGCGTTCTAGCCAGCTATGCCGTCAGTTTGAAAGGGGCTTTGTTAGCTGCCCTGATTAACGCCTTATTAGGTTTAATCCTTGCATGGGTACTGACATTTTATCAATTTCCGGGTAGACAATTACTGGATTACTTATTGGACTTACCATTTGCCTTACCAACAGCCGTCGCCGGAATTGCCCTCGCCTACCTGTTTTCAAATAAAGGATGGCTTGGTAGGTTGGCAGCCCCTATGCACGTTCAAATTTCCTATACTTTCAGCGGCATCGTCATCGCAATGGTCTTCGTCACAATCCCCTTTGTCGTTCGAGAGGTTCAGCCCGTGCTGGAGCAACTTGATAGTACGTATCAGGAAGCAGCGCTCACATTGGGTGCTCGTCCATGGACTGTTTTTCGGAAAATTATTTTCCCTGAAATTCTACCAGCCCTGATTTCAGGTTTTGGCTTAGCTTTTGCCAGAAGCATCGGTGAATATGGCAGTATCATCTTCATCGCGGGTAATCAACCCTTTAAAACCGAAATCACGCCATTGATGATCATGTTTCAACTGGAAGCCCACTCCTACACTGGTGCTACCGTCATTGCGCTTGTCATGTTGGTATTTTCCTTTTGCTTTATCTTTGCGATTCACGCACTTCAGCGTCACGTTCAGCGACAGAAAGGATAGATTTTAATGCAACTATTTCAATCAAAAAAAATTAAATGGCCTTTAGTCCTGATCGCTTGGGGATTCATGATCATTTTGCTCATTCTGCCAATTGCGCTAGTTATCACCCAGGCTTTTTCAACCGGATTTTCCCATTATTTAACTGTTTTGGCCAGTCCAAATACACTTCACGCGATCAATTTAACAATTGCGGCCACAGTTGTGTCAGTCTTTGTTAACTTAATCATCGGCGTTTCCGCTGCTTGGATTATTGCCTTTCACGACTTCCCGGGAAAACGGCTGTTGAACACACTCATTGATCTACCGTTTTCAGTTTCGCCCGTTATTGCCGGTCTGATTTTTATTTTAACGTTTAGCCGAACCGGTTGGTTTTACCCGGTTCTTCAATCATTGAATATTCAAATTATCTTTGCACCACCGGCAATCTTTCTGGCAACTATCTTTGTTACCTTTCCGTTTGTCGCCCGGGAATTGATTCCGGTTCTTGAGGCAAGGGGCCGGGAGGAAGAACAGACGGCTGCCTTTCTTGGTGCCAACTTAAAAGATATTTTCATGCAAATTACATTTCCTGCAATAAAGACCCCTTTACTGACAGGGATGGTATTGGCAACTGCTCGGGCAATGGGTGAATTTGGCGCTGTCGCAGTCGTTTCAGGTAATATTCCCGGAAAAACATTGACGCTGCCTCTACTTGTCCAGTCCTTATACGACCAATTCAAATTTCCTGATGCATTCGCTGTTGCAACCATTTTATTAATCTTCACTTTCTTAATCGTATTTCTTCAACGACTTCTTATTGGTCCAAAGCAATTTCAGAAAGGATGACTTTTATGTATATTCAGATCAATCACATTTCAAAAGCATTTCAAAAGAAAGGTCAAAATGTCCTTCACGATATTAGTTTTGGTGTCAAAAAAGGCAGTTTAACTGCGCTACTCGGTCCAAGTGGCAGTGGCAAAACGACACTGCTTCGGATTTTAGCAGGGCTTGAAACAGCTACATCGGGAAACGCCAGTATTGACGGGCACGCAATTGAATCGGTCGCTCCCCAGAATCGCGGCATCGGGTTTGTATTTCAAAACTATGCCCTTTTCCGCTATCTGAATGTCTATCAAAACATCGCCTTCGGCCTAAAAACCCAGCATCAGCCCGCCAATGAAATTAAAAAACGCGTGACAGAACTACTTAAACTAACCGGGTTAACCGACCTCGAAAACCGATATCCTAACCAATTATCGGGTGGACAAAAACAGCGGGTAGCCTTTGCAAGAGCAATCGCTCCACACCCAAAAGTTTTATTTTTGGATGAACCATTTGCGGCTTTGGATAAGCAGATTCGCCAAGAACTTCGTATATGGCTCAAAAGGCTCATCCATCAACTGGGAATCACCAGCATTTTCGTTACCCATGACCACGAAGAAGCAATAGAAACGGCTGATGAAATTGTCGTCATGAATGAGGGTTATGTTAAACAAATCGGCACACCCAATGAAATATATAATCAACCCAACTGTCAATTTGTCGCCGAATTCATTGGTCGTTCGAGTGTCCTAAGTTCCCCCAACCTGGCCGGATTTATGTTACCGGAGAAACCATTTGTTACGCAAATCAGACCCGAACGTGTTCAGGTACTTAAAAAAGATGAGTCAACTACTACCCCCGGTACTTTGGAATCTGCAACGGTTAAAGACGTTGTTTTCAGAGGTGCTACGACAACAGTCACATTGGATTTACATGGTCAGTCGTTACTGGCCAATCGGTCATCACTTAAACCTGGACTGGTGATTGGCGAACACGTTTCAGTGCTGATTGAACAACTTGTTCTCTTTAAGCAGGATACCAGTACACTTAAGAAAAATCAGTCTCCTGCAACAACGGCAGCACCCTTAAAATCGTACGCCATTAATTGAAGGGAGGGCATACTCAATGGAACAGAATACAGTTGAAGCCGACCTGTTGATTATCGGTGGCGGCACGGCTGGCTGTTACGCAGCAAAGACAGCAGCAAAATTAAATCCTGATTTAAACATTGTCATTGCCGAAAAAGCGGATATCAGAAGAAGTGGTTGTCTGGCATCCGGTGTAAATGCCCTAAATGCCTATATCACAAAAGGAAAGACTCCGGATTTTTACGTCGATTATGCCACGAATGACGCTGACGGAATTGTCCGCGGAGATTTATTACTGACACTGAGTCAACGATTAAATAAAGTCACAGCAGATTTGGAAAAAATGGGTTTGGTTATCCTTAAGGACGAAAATGGTGACTATGTTGCACGCGGTAACCGAAACATCAAAATTAACGGTGAAAATATCAAACCATTACTGGCAAGAGCCGCTCGTCGTCAACGACACGTCAAAATCATCAATCACGTCAATATCGTTGATTTTTTGGTTGATCATAACCGCATATATGGTGCAGTGGGGTTCAGTCTCTTGGAATCAGCCGCCTACGTTTTTCACGCAAAGACCGTGATCATCGCAACTGGTGGTGCTTCGGGACTTTACAAACCAAACAATCCCGGATTTTCCAAGCACAAAATGTGGTATTCCCCATTTAACACGGGCGCCGGTTACGCAATGGGAATGCGAGCAGGTGCAGAAATGACGACTTTTGAAATGCGGTTCATTGCGCTTCGCTGTAAGGACACGATTGCGCCCACCGGAACCATTGCACAAGGCGTCGGTGCCAAGCAGGTCAATGCTTTGGGTGACGTTTACGAAACCAAGTACGGCCTGCGAACTTCGGAACGGGTTTATGGAACCGTTAAAGAAAATCAAGAGGGCCGCGGACCATGTTATTTAAAGACAACCGGCATTACCCGGCAGCAGGAACAAGATCTTTATCATGCTTACTTGAATATGGCACCGGGACAAACGCTGCGTTGGTTGGAAAATGGCGGTCCTCGTGAGCAAAACGTTGAAATCGAAGGAACCGAGCCTTATATCGTTGGCGGTCATTCAGCAAGCGGTTATTGGGTTAATACCGATCGCGAAACAACGGTTCATCATTTATTTGCAGCGGGTGACGTTGCCGGTGGTGCGCCACAAAAATATGTGACGGGTGCATTAGCCGAAGGTGAAATTGCGGCGGAAGCTGCCGTTAAACAAATCCAGAAGCACCCCGATTCAATTCCGACCAGTGTTGATGCGAAGGCTAAAGCAATTGTTAAACAAGCCGAACAGTATTTAAATCATACCGATGATCAACCGTCAATCCAAGAGATTGAAACTACCATGCAAACGGTAATGGATCAAGATGCCGGTGGTATTTCACAATATTATGGTTATACAACTGCGCAGTTGGCAATCGCCGAAACCAAGATTGAGGAGCTTCAAAAGCAGATTGAACTTGCATGTGCCCATAACATGCATGAACTGATGAGTCTGTATGAAGTGCGGGAACGATTATTGGTTTGCCAATGTGTCATCGCGCACTTGGGAGCACGAAAAGAAACCCGGTGGCATAGCTTCGCTGAAAATTTGGACTATCCGGAACCGGATAATCAACATTTTCAAAAATACATCAATTCAGTTTACCGGAATGGTCAAGTCAATATAATTTATCGGGAATTAGTGAAAAGAGATGAGTACTATGAGCATTAAAATTGACAAGGAAAAATGCAATGGCTGTGGCCTGTGTGCAGATATTTGTCCGGGAAACCTTATTAAAATGGTTGGCAAAGGAAAAAATCGCAAAGCAGAAATGGCCTATCCTGATGAATGTTGGGGATGCATGTCTTGTGTCAAAATTTGCCCAAAGCACGCAATCGAATTTTATTTAGGAGACGATATTGGCGGTAAAGGAACGGTTTTAATCGCTGAAACCAACCATAAAGAAATTGATTGGACTGCCTGCAAGGAAGGTTGTATTTTGGAAAAAATCATAACGTCACGAAAAGATGCTAATAAATATTAGTGGAAGGGATGCTTACATGGATCATTTGGATGAACTGGAAGCGGAAAGTATTTATATTCTCCGCGAAGCCTACAAAAATTTAGGAAAATTAGGATTACTATGGTCGATTGGAAAAGATTCAACTGTACTTTTATGGTTAGTTAAAAAAGCATTTTACGGTCAGACACCTTTTCCGTTTATTCACGTCGATACCAGCTTTGAAATGCCGGAAGTCATCGATTACCGGGATCGAATTGCAAAAGAATTGGGACTTGATTTAATCGTTTATACAAATCAAAAAGCCCTTGATGAGGGGATGAATCCCAAGTTGGGACGATTGCTTTGTTGCGGCGCATTAAAAACTGTTGCGTTGAATCAAGTTGTCCACAAATATTCATTTGACGGCCTCATTGTCGGTGTCCGTCAAGATGAGGAAGGCTCTCGTTCAAAAGAGCGGATTTTCTCTGAACGAACTAAACAAGATAAGTGGGATTACACCAATCAGCCGCCAGAATTATGGGACGAATTCAAAACCGATTTTCCAAAGGGAAATCATATTAGAGTCCATCCCCTGCTTCACTGGACCGAATTAGACATCTGGGAATATATTCAACGCGAAAATGTCCCGATTATTGATCTGTACTTCGCAAAGAATCATAGGCGATACCGAAGTTTAGGATGTGCACCATGTACCGGATCGGTAAAATCAGACGCAAAAAACGTGGCTGAAATTATAGAAGAACTAAAGAAAACCAAGGTCAGTGAAAGAGCCGGACGGGCACAAGATAAAGAAGACGCGTACGCAATGCAAAAATTGAGACAGTCGGGATATATGTAGTGAGCGAAACAAAGCGCTTAGCATCCAGAGCATAAGGCGTCAAATCAGGAAATCCCGGGTCTGGATTTTTCGATTTGATCCCTTATGTGGCGTGATGCTGCTTTGTGTAGCTGTCCTAATCAGTGCGCGGATCAAAGCGGCTAATGGTCGGAATGTATGACGTTCCTTTCGGAAATCCCGATTTTGGATTTTTGAAAGGCATCTCTTACATGCAGAACGTTGCTTTGAGAAGCGGTCCTACAACACAAAAGCACGAAAGGAGTTTCACTATGAAAGAACCAGCTCTACACATTGTCATGGTTGGTCACGTCGATCACGGTAAATCAACCGTCATCGGTCGCCTGTTATATGATACCAAGGCATTGCCGGAAGGTACCTTTGATAAAGTTAAGCGAATTGCAAAAGAAACCGGAAAACCTTTTGAATATGCTTATCTATTGGATGCCTTTGAAGAAGAACAAAAGCAGGGTATCACAATTGATACGACTCAACTTCAATTTAAAACCGATAAACGTGAGTATGTCATCATTGACGCACCGGGACACCAAGAATTTTTAAAGAATATGATTTCAGGCGCTTCAAATGCAGAAGTAGCTTTCTTGATTGTTGATGCCGCTAGAGGTGTTGAGGAACAAACCAAACGTCACGCCTACATCCTTAAATTGTTGGGAATCAAAAAAATATACATCCTGATTAACAAAATGGATTTAGTTGATTACCAACAAGCCAAGTTTGAAGCAGTTAAACAACAAGTAGCCGATTTCTTGAATACATTACACGTTAAGCCATCTGGATACTTGCCGATTTCCGCTTATTATGGCGAAAATCTACTTAAGGCTTCTGACAAATTAGCTTGGTTCCATGGCAAAAGTTTCATTGAAACACTGGATAGTATCGAAGCCGCCGATCAACCTGTAGATAAGCCACTCAGATTACCGATTCAAGATGTCTTTAAATTCGATGACCGGCGAATTATTGCTGGTCGAATCGAAGCCGGCACACTTAAAATCGGTGATCAAATTACGATCTATCCCAGTGGCCGGCAAACAGAAGTAACGGCTTTTGCCAACTGGGTGCCCAAAGATGCAAAAACCAAGGCTGCTGCCGGCCAGTCCGTTGGTGTCATGGTCAAAGATGAGTTCTTTAACCAGCGCGGTGAAATTATTACCAAGACAGAGGACCAAACAGCAGCTCCGGCTGTTACCAATATCTTACAAACCAACCTCTTTTGGATGGGCCAGGCGCCATTGGTACCCGGAAAAGTTTATAAACTTAAGATTGCGACCCAACAAGTGAACGCAAAAGTTCTTAAAATTTTAAAGGTAACGGATGCCGGCACTTTAGCAGCAAAAGAAGATGCCAGCCAGGTTAACTTAAATGACGTGGCAGAAGTTGTTTTTCAAACCGAACAGCCTCTGGTCTATGATTTCTTTGATCAACAACATGTTACTGGGCGATTTGTAGTCGTTGATGGTTATGATGTGGCCGGTGGCGGCACCATTACCGAAAATTATCAGGGAGAAGTTGCTTTAAAAGGTGGCGATTTCACTGATAATCTGAATCATTACCAAATTAATATTTTTGATTCTTATAGCTTAACGGGCGGCGGCCGAATTGAAACGGACGAATACCAAGGTAAATTTGCACTGAACGAAAAAATACCGTTGGCAGGCAAAGGTTACCATTATCCAAGTAGCTTCAACATCATTCTGCCGCGTCAGGATCGGGTCTTACTTGTCCAAGACGGTCGTTTTAGAGACGTGGTAGCGTTGGACGATGATTTGGATTGGCAGATCCCTACTATTAATAATATCGGTGCCAAAGTCAACATTAACCAGCCGGAAGATTTACAAGAATTCTTAAATGAGCAGGAAACTTTAAATGATAATACCAAAGCTGCTTTCTACCAGAAATGGCTTGATTTCAATGCTTATCATCAGGTTTTGATTGAAAATATCTAGAATTGAGGGATGATAATGAGCTATAAAGTAACGTGGGCCGACCAACGGATTAATAAAAACGAAAAGGCAAAATTAAAAGAAGATGGACTGGATGTTTTTAAAGATCTTCCAGAATTGGTCAAGCACCCTTTCTCAGAAATCGACAAAAGCTACTATATGTATTTTAAATTCGCTGGCTTAACGGTTCAAAAGCCCCAAGATAAAGGATACTTTATGATGCGAATTAAGATTCCCGGTGGTCGGATTAATTTGAAACAGGCCGACCATATTGCGTGGATCGCCAAAACATATGGCCGCGGAATCGTTGATTTAACAACACGTCAAGCCGTCCAATATCACTGGATTCCGTTTGAAAAACTACCCGATATTTTTGACGGTATTGCTAGCGTCGGTCTCACAACGGCCGGTGCCGAGGGAGATATTACAAGAAACGTGGTAGATAATCCATTATCCGGTATTGACGCAAATGAACTGTTTGATACTCGCCAAACTGTCTTGGATGTTTACAAACGATTCCAAGGCAACCGTGATTATTCAAACCTACCACGAAAGTTTAAAATTTCAATTAACAGTAATATCTATAACGCAGGAAATGCTGAAATTAATGATTTGGCTTTTACACCGGCAATCAAGGAAATAAATGGCCAAAGCGTTCAGGGATTTAACGTTAAAATCGGTGGCGGTTTAGGCATGTTACCCTATTTGGGACTTGCAATGAACAGCTTCGTCACACCGGGTCAAGTTGCTGACGTTGCCGAAGCTGTTGTCGCTTTATATCGTGATAACGGTCCCCGTCGAAGCCGATCGAAATCCAGGCTAAAGTTCTTGATTCAGGACTGGGGTGTTCAAAAGTTTGAAAATGCTCTTCGTGAAAAAGTACCTGGGCTTCAAACAGCGGGCAATAGTAAAATTGTTGGTTGGTCAAATGGGACTGCCCTTGGCATTCACCCTCAACGTCAAAAGGGGTATTACTACATTGGCGTTAGTATACCGGCAGGAAGGATTTCCGGAGACGATTTTCAAGCTTTCGTCGATCTTGCAAAGAGATACGGTAAAGATGAACTTCGTTTTGATCATGGACAAAATCTGATCATTCCATACATCGCTGAAAAGGATTTGGAAACCGTTAAATCGGCAGATATTTTCAATCGTTTTTCAACAACCCCCCATCAATTATTGGACTTCGGAACGACTTGTACCGGTGCCGAATACTGTAATTTAGCCAACGCTCACACAAAGGAAATTTTCAAACCGTTACTGAATAACCTGGATCAGCGTTTCACTTTTGAAAAGCCTGTCACAATTACCCTGACAGGCTGCGGTAATAATTGCGCCCACCGAAGTATTGCCGATATCGGTATCGAAGGTGTTAAAGCCAGAACCCAGACCGGTGATCACGCTGAAGGCTATGTTTTATCCGTTGGTGGTAGTTTGTTAAACGGCGGTCACTTTACCGAAGCATTAAAGGGAAAATTATCAAAAGATCAGCTAGCTGACGCATTGGCAGTTATTTTGAAAGATTACCAGGACCAAAAAAAGCTTGAAGAAACTTTCTATGACTATTTTTCACGTCAGGGAAGGTTTCATTTTCAGGAGTTGGTTGACCAATATCTTTCACAACTACAGGAGGCATTAAAATGAAAATTAAAATTAAAATTATTTATACCAGTTTAACCGGTAACACCCAAGAGGCCGTCGATATCCTGACAGATTCCCTAACAGATTTAGGGGCTGACGTGGAGGTTTTGGACAGTGAAGACGGCATTGAAGTTGATAACTTTTTCACTGACGCAGATGCTTACGTGCTTGCAAGCTATAGTGACGGTGATAATGGTGAATTGCCAGACGGGATTATTGACTTTTCAGATGATCTCGATGATTATGATCTATCCGGTAAGAAAGTGGTTGTTATCGGTACCGGTGATTCAAGCTACGATGAATTCTGTGGTGCCGTTGATATTTTGGAAAAACAGATCCGTGATGACAATGCAACGCTTATCGCCCCGTCATTAAAAATTGAAAATTCACCAGACGATGACGCTATCGCCGACCTTGAAAAGCTGGCTCAGAAATTGACGACCGAAGTAACTGAATAAGGGGAAATCATTATGACAGAAGGTATTATTTACGTGTTGCATGGTCGACGCGGAAAAATCCCAAAATCAAATATTGACTTATTACACACTTATATGAAACGCTCAGATAACCCGTCAATCATCGGATTTCTGGAGGGGCAGCAACAGACACTCGAGGAAGGTATTCAGTATTTACAATCAAAAACCAAGCATATTATTGTGGTACCGGTTCTCTTGTTTTCAGCGACCCACATTCGTTGGGATATTCCCCGCAGAATTAATGATGTGCTTGAAGCGGGTGTCTCGTTTACAGTATTAAAACCGTTGGCAACAACCGAAGCTGTTTTTAATTACTTAAATCAAACGCTCAAATCGGCAATTCAGACTTATCCAAATCGAAAAATCTTGATTGTCGCTCATGGAACTCCCCATTTTCCTGAACCATATGAACAGCTGACAGCACTGGCAAAGCGATTACAGGAGGTCGTTAAGGTACCGATTATTTGCGCCAATCATATTGGTCATCACTTGGTACCCGATGTTTTAGCAGATGAATCGGCAGCGTTAATTGTGCAACGACTTTTCTTGACCGATGGCCGTCTGGCTAATCGTATCAAAACCAACGTGCTAAAAGCACAACCGGATAGTACCTTTCTGCCAACGCTTGAGGACCACCCCGTTATCACAGAAGCCATTGAAGAACGCTTAAACGAAACCCGTCCGATTATTAATCAAAAATAGTCTACTTTATCAATCAGATTATCCAATTTGTGTTAAAACCAGGAACCCGTTTTATTCGGATTCCTGGTTTTTTGTGCTGTTGAAAAAGCTATAATAGGGTATCAACACTGTTAAGCCAATCATTAGTTGAAAGGATATTATGACCAAACTCACACACAAAAAATTTAAAGAGACTTATTTTTATAAAGCTGAGTTGGTGAGGATTTGTCGAAACTACGGGTTGCCGACCCAAGGAACTAAGGCTGAACTAAATCACTACATTGATTGCTTCTTATCTGGCATCCCTGCTAACCAGATAAAGCCAGCAAGAACTTATCAAAAAGCGCCTTCGCTTAAAATGTCTGAAATCAGCCTGGATACACCACTGGTTGGGTCCGGATTTTCATTTAACAATGAGGCTCGACAATTTTTTGCGACCTACTTTAATGTCAAAAAATTTTCGTTCACAAAAGAAATGGCTGTTATTAAACGAAAAGCCGAAGCGGATCACAATTTATCAATCACAGTAGGTGACCTGATTAATCGGGCTAAAGAAATGACGGATTCAAAACAAACTTGGTTAAAGGACCTTCCAGAAGAACAGACTTATCAATGGAATAATTTTGTTAAGGACTTCTGTAACAGCTCGAAAAGCCATGAATTTAATAAAAAAATGAAAGTTGCAGCCATTCTTTGGCATCACGTTAAGCATTCTACAGGGTCCAAACAGTATCATGACCGCTTATTGGATCAGTTTTCTGAAGATATTAAGCCTTATCATATAAAGAATCATTAACTCACCAGTTTTTCAATCCAGATATCACGTTGACTCAACTTTTGTTCACGCAAATCATATGCCGTAATGGCTAATAAAATGGTGTTAAAGATAATCATCCAGAAAATAGATCTCGGTGTCAATATCGCGCCGTCTAAACCGAAAATACCAAAATTCCAAAGACTGTGAAAAATAATCGGCAATAATAGTGAACCCGATCGAATATAGATGGCACAAAACAGACACCCTATCGAAAAAGCATTAACCATCTGAATAACCGTGGCAGTTAGATCCTGACCCGTTAAATTCAAAACGTGGATAAGGGCAAACAAGAGGCTGGAGATACCAATGGCTGAATAGAGATCCTTATGTGTCCAAGTGCCGATTGCCTTAAGAATTTGGGGAAAAATGAGTCCTCTAAAGAGATATTCTTCAGAAATACCAATAAAGGTGGTCCCGATTAGAATATGCCACAATGCTATTAAAGACTTAAAAGAGATTTGATAGAAAAACGTGATTGACAAAGTAATGGCTAGAAGAAGGATCAAAATGGGACTTGAAATAAAAGTGAGACTTTTAAGGGACCCGGAAGGCCGATAAAAAACAGCCTGTTTTATGTAGAATCGGTTAAGTATCCACGCAATAATAACTATTGGCATCTCCTGTAAACCTACCAGCCAAAACCAATCCAAAGCTTGAAGTTGGTGCATTAACGGCCGAGTTAATATTGGTAAAGCGATTATTATCAATGACATCATGCCGATTATAATGATGATATTAACCCAATTCTTTTTTTTCACTACGAGTCACATTCTTTTCTAATTTACTTGCTTAAATTTTACCGCTTTTGTGATTAATTAAGAAATAAGTAACAGTATTTTCTTATTCAAATTGATTTGAAATTACAAAAAGGGCCGCAAATTAATTGCCGCTAGTCATAACCCATTAACCCACGAATCGCAAAATTTAAGTTATTTCCAATCATCCTCGTGGCCATAATCCAAACTGGCAGATAACTGTTGCCACGTTTCAAAATCATGCTGTTGGTCAGCAACTTCAGCCAATGCGCGAGTAACTGATTTTTCACCAGCTAAAAAATGCAGTGGCGGATTTGCCGTTCGACTTAATGTCACGATCCCTTTTGCCAATAATTCCGGTGATCCAATTTGTTTTCCGGACTTTTCTTCAATTTGTTCGTCATTGGCATGGGCTGTTTGGTCATAATCCTTAATATGCCGAGTAGCAGCCTTGTGTGAACGACCGGCCCAATCGGTTCTGAAAGGACCCGGTTCAATGTTGGTTACTTTAATGCCAAGCGGTGCAACTTCCTGACTTAACGCCTTCATTAAACCCTCAACTGCGTGTTTAGTCGCACAATAATAGCCGAATCCCGGAACACCGGTGATGCCAGCCATGGACGTAATGTTGAAAATATGGCCACTATGCCGTTTTCGCATTAATGGTAAGACCGCATGAGTAACCGCCGACGTTCCCCAGAAATTGGTTTCCATCATCTGGCGAACATCATCTTCATTGGACTCCTCCACAGACCCGAAATAACCCCACCCGGCATTATTAACCAGATTATCAATATGACCCCATTTTGAGACTACTTTATTCACTGCCTGTTGAATAGATGCTTGATCGGTCACATCCAATTGAGCGATTAAAACATTTGGATTACCCTGCCACTGATCGATTTTTTGACTATTTCGAGCAGTCGCTACAATCAATTCATTTTGAGCAATCAACTCATCCACCAGACTCTTTCCAAAACCTGTTGAAGTTCCGGTTATAAACCACACTTTTTGTGCCAAGACTTGCCAACTCCCTCTATAATAAGTTAAAAGAAGTGTACCGCATATTGTGAGAACTGCCTATAGGCTTAAACAAAAGAAAAGAGGTTGAGGGTAATCCCTTACTTTGCCCGTCATATTTTATCTCTAAGTTTAATTTACTATCAAAGGGCGGAAACTGTTATATGTCATTAAAGAAGTCCGCTAATAACCACTATTTCTTATAATCATCAGTCTTTCAATCAAAAAACTGCTGGCGTTAATCACCGGCAGCTTTTTGTTCTGGTTTTATTAACTTGTTTTACCTTTATTCAATACTTTCAAAAGCTTTTCGTTCTGCGCAATCAAAATCCAGTTTTGTTCCATAATTGCACGTAAAAAACCAATTTTTTCTTGATTTGAGCGATCGGTAAAATTAGCAGTGTCACTGTCTCGCAATAATTTTTTACTATCGAGTTCGCTTAAAATCGCTTCAACATGAGTTTCAGTTTCTTCACTCAGATCGCTTAATCCACGATCTGCCATGATCCCATCAACCCTACGATTATCAAATAGTGCCATCGCCACAACTTCCTTTCCAAGTTAAGAAAAAGGCCTAACTAATTCCTCTTGTAGTTGACATCAACCTCATTACAATTGTGCCCATGCAGAGGAACCAATTGATGGGAACAAGTAGACCAGTCTACCCAGTTCTGCCGGTCCAAACTTAAATTCAATTGCCGGCAATAACGTATTAATGACATTTTCAGCCTGTTCGCTAACCTCTGTCACGCCCACCAAATGATGTTGCTTATCAAAGACCAATGAATTATCACCCATGGTCTCATTATCAACTTGACGATACCAATCATCCGGTAAGTAGTTAGTTTCAATTTGATAACCCTTTTCCTTACCATCTTCTACGGAAAGGCCTGCCTTGGCAATTCGCGGTGACGTGAAGACAACGGATGGAATAACCGGATAGTTAATCGGATCATTGCTTTGCCCTGAAAAACGCTTAGATAAGTAAGTCGATTCAAAAATGGCCGTTGGCGTTAACTTAGGTTGTGCTTTATCAATCACGTCTCCTGAAGCATAGATGTTATCAACGCTGGTTTGTAAATAATCATTGACTTCAATTCCGTGTCGGTTGTATTTAACCCCGATTTCGTCCAAACCAATTTTTTCAACATTTGGCATTCGGCCGGTTGCATCCAGAATCCAATCAACAGTTAGGGCATGATCATCCCCGTAATGGACTTCAACTTGATCACCGGATTTCTTAAACGAAGAAACGCCGGCATTTTTTACGAACTTAACCCCTCGTTTCTCCAAATCTTTGACAACTTGGGCAACATAAGGGTGATAGAAGTTTCGAAGTGCCCGATCACCATGCATGAGAACCGTAACATCGGCGCCCGCGGCATTGGCGATAGTCGCAAATTCCATACTAATGTACCCGGAACCAATAATAGCAATCTGTTTCGGCAATTTGGTTAAACTCATAAATGCACGACTATCATGAGCCAATTCGGTTCCTGGAATATCTAAACGGTGTGGACGCAATCCGGTTGAAATGACAATTTTTTCAGCTGTCTTCGGTTGCCCGTCAACTAATACCGTATGATAATCCTTAAAGGTCCCTTTCCCATGAATCACGTCAATACCGGAATCCTTAAGTAAGCCGCCAATCATTCCTGGCAAGCCCTTAATGACATCCTGCTTGTGAGCCTCACTCTTGGTCCAATTGATGGACAATTGTCCTTCAACAACGCCCTGAAGCCGTTCAACTTCCCTAGTCAATGCCACAGGTGCATCCAATGTGATTTTTGCGTTACAGCCATAATTCGGACAGGTACCGCCAATCATATCTTCTTCAATGATACCAACCTTGACACCGAAATGCGCAAGGGGGATCGCTCCATCAAAAGTCCCATGACCACTGCCGAGATATAAAACATCATAATCGTATTGATTTGCCATAAAATTGCCTCCAGTCTTAAAATTAAAAATCAATCAAATATAAGTACCATTCTATTGCACACAATTAATTTACTCTTTAATTGTAAGCTATTGAAGAGTAAGATACAAAAATTAAATATATCTAAATTATATCCATGTTAAATCAGCGTTTCTGATTTTTTTGATTTCCTACCACTATTTTTGTGAGGAAGGTTCCATAGTTCCCTAAATTAACCATATAAAAGAATGGCCTCCACTTTACTGCCTATTTATTGTTAATTCCAAAAAACAATACAAAAGTCCCGTTAATCTTAGTATTAATGATTAATGGGACTTTTGCGTTAAAAACCTGTCAGTAAATTGGCACTAAATTGACAGCTAAGTGGCAGTTTTTATATTGAATTTCACGATAAGCTATAAGCGTCAAATCGATTTGATACAAAAAAATATTTTAATTCCGGAGTTAGAAGATTCAAATCAAAAAACTTTAAATTCAGAAAGAGGTAATTATTATGACAACTGCAACACGTAACTATCACGTTACTTTACCAAGTAGTAAAGTAATTCAAAAATTTTATTTAGACTTTAATAACAAGGTAGCTTATTTTCTTCAAATGACCGCTCGCAGTCACAAGGACATGACCTTAACATATGGTGGCTTTGACCCCGATGAATCCGAAATTAATCTCTCTAATAATTCGACTCAGATGCATTTAACTAATTTCGGCCATGGTCAAACCTTTGAGTTGTTTACTTGGAATAATCAGTTGTATGCTTGGGTTATGACTTACACTGGATCAAACGCTAGTACTGATGGCGATTACTGGGCCACTCGAGTCGCTCGTTTACCAATTGATGGCACCTCCAAGACACCAGCTGATGTAAACTCCATCACTTATCTAAACTATATGGGAACCGGTAAGGATAAAAATATGACTTTATATCGGGCTGATGAAACTCGCCTAGCAGTTTGGACTCAAGAGGGTCAAACTGGGACCAAAAAAAGAGTGACAGCTTTTAAGACCGATGAACTAAATCAGATCATGGACGCCCAAGGCAATATTAAGTGTACTGATGATCGCCTGGCAAAGGGTGGTCAGGCCTATGTATCAAGCCGTCCAATTAATAGTTATTCTTACCCCCAAGGATCATGGCAAGGAATGGAACTATCTAACCGGACCAATGCAGGTTATAACTGGGTCTATCTGACTAGTGGTCAATCTGAGGACCCAACTGTTATTGCTCGTGCCCCTTGGAATTTCCAATCTCCGGCACCTCAAAACATAACAGCATCCATTAACGACTTAGGTGGTCACAAGCATGAAACCGAGTCCCCTCAGTTATATGGAGATTATGTTTATTTTGGTGTTGAAGAAAAGACTCCCGATAGTGGAAAACTGAATGAACATTACATTTATAGTATTCCAAAAAATCATTCACTAATTAAATTAATAACCAAAGAAAACACTAAATTTTCAGCTGAGTAAATTAGCTAAAAAATCCCGTAAGGATAGTACACCACTACCCTTATGGGATTTTTTCATGATCAGAAAGCAAACAACTATTAGCTTCTAATCAGAACCATAATTATTTGACTGTGCGGGTGCTTCGAAATACTTAACGCCTCCAACCGTATAAAAACTGGCTACCATATCATATGATTTACCAGTATATTTGTATGGGGTATGCAGATTGTTGATTGTTAAGCGATAACGATATCTACCGCCACTTAAACGAGTTGCCTTAACTCCTGAAAGTTTTCGTTGAAAATATAAGTACTTTTTTGACCCCTTATTCAGTACATAATTAATTTTGACGTAACTTGTTGGTTTTTGTACGTAACTCCACTCAAGTCCTCCGTCGCCCAAAGGGGTATGACCATATTTATAAAACTCCAGATATCCATCTGATGTAACTCTTAAAGCATTACTAGGAAACGATGAATCGTGATAATATTTAACCGCCCGATCCTTAAAAGTGCTTACACCCCCGGAATAAAGAATGTTGTTGCCATACGGTAAAGTATAGGCAGGCCGCTTAATCAGTGTATACTTCTTCGGCGAATATGAAAGATAAACTCCGAACTCTTTGGTTGGTTCTTTAAGGTTTAATTTCTTCTTTAAAGCATAGCTGACCCCAACCCAACCAGACATTAAAACTTTCTTTGTACTCCCCAAAACGACTTCCCCATTAACAATCGTTCCTTTGGGCAGTGTAACTTTTCTCCCTCCGTACTTAAACGTTGTATTTTGATTAAATCGATAATACTGATGTTGTTCACCGATTCTATTGATATAGCTGCTGGTAACTCTGCGAAGTCCGATTTCCTTAGCCAAAGCTAATTTATTTGATGAAAAAGCTAAGGTTACGAATAAAGTAAAACTAAATATCGCAATTAAACCTGCTGTCCTTTTCAAAATAATTTCCTCCTTCTTTCGATACTCTTTGCATTTCTGATAAAAAATCCCTTGGAGTTATATATCTTCAAACCAATAAAATACGTATATAAATATTTAATTGATCTCTTAAAACACATAAGAGCAAAAATGACATTATCTTTGAGTCAATGTTATTTCAGGCAATCACTCATGATTTTGATTACTGGTTGAGACAAAGTAAATATTTCAAAACCATGTTTTGATACATTATAGACTGAAACTTGAAAGCTAATAATCACGCCAAAGGCGTGTGGTTATTGGCTTTTTTGGCAAAAAAATAAACGCAAGCTCTCCTGCGTTGTATACTTTAGTCGACCAAAACCAAGATACAAAGACTTGTGGTCAGAAGTCAAGTAGGTGATACGTAAAATATTGATAGTTCTAATTGTGAGGAGAGTATACTTCCCCCAGCCCAGTGAAGTACAAAAATTCACTGGTTAGAAACTTGCAATGTTAGCGATGTTCGTCGCGCTAGACCAATTTAGGAGGCGTGTACAGTTTATGTTCAGTTAGTAGATTAATAATTAACCGAACCAGCTTCCTAGCGGTCAACACACAAGCTCGACGATGTTGATACTTTGGTACCTCCCGGAACTTCTTCTGGTAGTACCTGGCATAAGTGGGATCATAGCGCCTTACTGAGTTGGCAGCTTCAACTAAGTAATAACGTAGGTATTGGTTACCACTTTTGGTTCGCGGCGTTAATTGTCGCTCATGATTTCCTGATTGACTGCGTTGCCATGATAAGCCAGCGTAGCCGGCGAGACTAGCATCATTGGGGAAACGGTCAATTTGGCCGATTTCAGCCAGTAATCCGGCCGCATACACTGGTCCAATTCCCGGAATACTTTGGAGTGAGTCTGCACCTGAAATGACCGAGCACAGATCAGAAATGCTTTTATTTAACAGCTTTAGCTGTTGATTAAGCATCCGCAACTGATTAGCGTACATGGCCAATACTTGATCAACGGAATCGGCAACCGTCTTGCTAAGCCGATAAGAACTTCTAATGGCTTTCTTCAGTGCTTTGGCAACACTTTTGGCATCGCCAAACCGGCCATGAGATAAATGATTTAGCTCATCAGTTAAGGCTGACAAGGGTATCTGAACCAGGTTATCTAGGGAATACTTCTCATCACTCAGAATGCTAAGCATGGTTGACCCAAAAACTGAGGTAGGCAAGACCGTATCGATGGTGTTCACCTTGTAGTACAGGTTATTTAAAAAGTGATTTTTACAATCATTGATCTGATGGACTAAGTGGTATCGTTCCCGGGTCAAGCGTTGTAAAGCGATGTGCTTTTCATCGCGGGTAACCGGAACTTGATACCGGCCGATCCGTAAGAAATCGGCAATGTGAAAGGCATCAACGGTATCGGTCTTATCATCATCAAATAACTTACTGTAACGGTGCGTCACTTTAGGATTCAAGGTGACCACAGTCACGTTTAACTGATTAAGGCGATCATCTTGTTCAAAGAACAAGGTTGGGTGGAAATTATAAACTGAGGTTGCTTCCATGCCGATAATAATTTGGTCAGCTTGCTGAGACCGCTTTAAAATCTCATCACGAATATGACCGGCCCCCTTCGGGGTGTTTGTTACTTCACCTTGGAAACACACTTGCTTATTTGAATCCATTCCACAATAATCAAGCTTCAATTTTGAAACATCAATACCAACATTCAAGTTCATTGATTCAGACCTCCTTTCCGTTCTTATTTTGGATAGGCTTGGGTGCTGTGTGATACTCCCTAATTATGAATCTTCAGAACATCCTCGCAATTTATGAGTAGACAAGTCATCCAATGACTAGCTGCTGATAGAACGCGAGCTATCAAAATCATCAGCTAACACTACAGCTTGTGGTTTGAACTTAAACAATTCATCTGGGCGGCATTCTTAAAATGTAGATAAACTACAGGAGGCGAAAGCCTATACCAGTTGGATCCGAATCCAATGAACAATTAGAGAATATCACACAGCATCCAAACAGCGAAGCTGGTCAATACTTGAATACATTTTTAATAATACGAGGAGACTTACGTCATGAATATTATAAGACAAAAAAATACAGAAAACGAGCTTCACAATATTGTTCATCAATTTACTTCCCTCATTGGTCTATCTAAACTCACCAAGTTGGTGAATTATCGCCGGC
>Ga0214925_100218_pt1 | contig 42969 bp, 47 predicted proteins | sample Stichaenrichment_FD_168299 | JGI IMG/M metagenome (GOLD analysis project Ga0214925, IMG submission 168299) | Xylose enriched microbial communities from anaerobic bioreactor in Madison, Wisconsin, United States - 63SRT | ecosystem: Engineered > Bioreactor > Anaerobic > Unclassified | place: USA... | reverse complement strand
CTCATCTGCCAGTACCCGCTCAATGATCTTTACCTTTTCGGCAGGCTCAATCTTACTTTTTCTGGACATAGAAATACCCCCAAGTAGGTTTTATATTTCAATGTCCTACTTGGGGGTAGCATATCATTGGGTGAGAGTCTGCGTAATTTTCTGATATACAGGTATCAGGCCATTTTCTGTTTTCTTGAAAGAATTATCTTGAAAGTATTTTATTTGAAAGTGTTTTCCTTCAAAATATTTTCTTTGTAGTATTTTATTTAAAGACGTTTGAAATCAGAGGCCGGATGCTTGCAGATCGGACAGATAAAATCTGCAGGGAGCTCTTCTCCCTCATAAATGTATCCGCATACCGTACAGATCCATCCTTTCTTCTTCTCCTCCGGCTTTTCCTCCGGTTTTGGTTTGATATGCTCAAAATAATAGGTATACGTTGCAGACGGAACCTTCGAAAGAATCTCTCCGTCTGTCACGTCAGCCAGAAACAGTGTATGTGTGCCGAGATCCATTGTCTGAATGACCTTGCCGGAAATAAACCCGTTTGTATCATCTGTGTCAATATATGCAATACCGTTTCTGGAACGGCGGAACTCAATTTCCGCAAACTTATCTACATTTTTTCCGCTCTGGAAACCATAATGCTTAAATGTATCAAATTTTGCGTGCTCACTGAGGATCGAAACATTGAATTCACCAGTCTTCAGAATCATATCATGCGTATAATTCGCCTTGTTGACTGCGATAATAAGCCGGTTCGGCGTATTGGTCACCTGCGTCACCGTATTGATGATACATCCATTATCCTTCTCCCCATCCCTTGCAGTCAAAATAAATAGCCCATAGCTGAGATTGAACAATACCTTTTCGTCCATGCAATTTCCTCCTTCTTGAATTATTTTTCAGGGATTTTCTGAAAAATCCTATGCATTGAGCGTAGCATTTCTGACGAACATGCGCAAGCTGTTTTTGCAATATTTTGTATGAATTGACGGAATAATCATTGAATCTCATCTTTATTTTATAAGAATAAACAATTATTAATACATGTTTTACATGTTCTATCTTTAATATGTTTTACATACTATATCTTTTTAAATCTGGATAACCTCTCAAAATTTTTTAGATTTGGTCTTGCATTCTTTAATTACATTTGATACAATACAATTGTTCAAAATCATTTATGACATTAAGGAACTGCAGGGAGTATAGTTACACTTTCCTATATGAAAAAACATTCAGAAATAACTTTAACAGTATTAACAGTATTTTTTCAGGAGGCAAACTTATGAGCATTTACGATTATTCAGTAACAACACCGGACAACAAGGAAATTTCTCTCTCCCAGTACAAGGGAAAGGTCATGCTGATCGTCAACACTGCGACTGGCTGTGGGTTCACTCCTCAGTACAAGGATCTTGAATCGATCTATGAGAAATATCATGACCAGGGGCTTGAGCTCATTGATATTCCCTGCAACCAGTTTGCTGGTCAGACACCGGGTACAGATGAAGAGATTCATCAGTTCTGTACTCTCAAATACAACACACAGTTCCCCCAGATGAAGAAATCTGATGTGAACGGCGAAGATGCACTCCCGCTCTATACCTATCTGAAGAGCCAGAAGGGCTTTGAGGGATTCGGAAAGGGACCGAAGGCATTGATGATGGATGCCCTTCTCAGAAAGAATGACAAGAGCAATCCAGATATTAAGTGGAACTTCACAAAGTTTCTGGTAGACAGAGACGGAAATGTCGTTCGCCGCTTTGAGCCAACTGAGGACATGAAACACGTGGATGCAGCTGTGCAGGAGCTGATTTGATCTCTAATGATCAAAATGTATAGAATCCGCTTTCATCTTCAGGAAGCGCAAGCTGATAAAACGCCGGGCAGAAATTGCCCGGCGTTTTTTACAGTCTCTCATCTGCCTTCCAGCCTCATATGTCCTGCAGCTTCACTTGTCTTACTGCTTTGCCTTATATCTTTTCTTACCCTTAGCCTTAACCCTGAAGCTTTATTCTGCAGGCAGATCACTCTGAATCCCTTTATCAGAATCCCTATACCATAATTCCCTTACTAGGATTCCTTCACCAGTTTGCCTGTCATCCTGTCTATTGTCATCACAAGCATGTTGACATTGTTTCCGGAATGTTCGATCACACGGTCAATGGACCCTTCGGTCGGATAAAATTTCTCTGCCAGCTTACGGCACTGTACAAGAACCTTATCATGGTCCTCCAGAACTTCCAGATGTCCCAGGCAGACAACACTCCTGATATTTTTCGCCCACTCTCCCTCTTTTACAAAGCCCTCATCCATGATGGTAAAGCACGCTTTATTGTCCTGTGCTATCAGATCAAGCTTCAATCCCTGCTTCGCTCCATGAAAATATAGCCTTCCATCGCCCTCGTCATAGTACTGATTGACAGGAATTGCATAAGGATATCCATTTTCGCCATGCAGAGAAAGTATGCCTCGGGGCATACTTTTCAGGATCGAGATACATTCCTCATCTAAGATCTGCTGCTTCCATCTTCTCATTTTTCGAAACTGCTCCATATTACAGTCGTCCTCCATGATTCGGCCAGTTTATTCTTTCTCTTCTTTATACCAGATATCTTTATGATCTGCATTTTTAGTCTGGGCTATTTGCAGCTCGATTTTTCCTTATAAAATGTAAATAGTAAATGAGGTTGATCATTATTCCGAATACGGTAGCGGTCGGAGCTGCAATTCCGATATACTGCAGACTGACACCAGGCTGGATGCTCATGTACCATGCCAGCGGAAGACGGACAATAAAGGTCTGGGCCAGACTCTGCAGCATGACAAACAGGGATTTCTCGTGACCGTTGAAATACCCCATAAAGCTGAACAGGAAGGCAGTTACAACTGCCTCCGGCGCAAAGCCTCTCAGGTATTGCCATGCTCTCTCAATAACGGCTCCATCCGAGGTAAACGCACGGGCAAGAAGGTCTCCCTTGAAATACACAAAGAGAAAAACGACCAGACCGATGGATACGCCGATCAGCATGCCGGTATACATGGCCTTGCGGCTTCGAAGCTCCTTTCCCGCTCCTACATTCTGCGCGACAAAGGCCGACATAGATTGCGAAAGGGCAGATGGAATCAGCATGACGAAGGCAACAATCTTATTTGCAACGCCATATCCGGAGGAGGCATCCAGTCCAAGCCGGTTGATAAAAGCGACCAGACACATAAAGGAAATCTGTGTCATCAGCTCCTGAAGCGCAATCGGAAAACCGATCTGGGAAAAGTGCGGAATCTCGGAATTGAAACCCACGTCCTTCTTTGTCATCTTAAAAGGAAGCTTCTTGTGAATCAGCAGGACTATTGCAAGAATGACGCTGACTACCTGGGCCAGAACGGTAGCAATTGCCGCTCCTGCAGCGTTCATATGAAAGCCGGCTACCAGCGTCAGATCTCCGATGATATTTACAATGCAGGCCACAAGGACAAAGATCAGCGGCGACTTGCTGTCTCCCAGTCCGCGGAAAACAGCGCTCAAAACGTTATAGGCAACGATGAACAGGATGCCGCAGCCACAGATGCGAATGTACTGTACAGTATAGGTATATGCCTCGGCAGGTGCCTGCATCAGAGATGATATCTGCCCGGCAAAGCCCACCAGTATGATCATAAGAATGAGACCAATCACGGTAAAGACCGCTATAGTTGCGCCCAGCAGCTTTCCGATCTTCTCCGGCTTCTTTTCACCGAGATATTTCCCGATCAGAACCGTCACACCCATGGCATAAGCAGTGATCACAAAGGTCACCAGATTCATGATGTTGCTTCCGGTAGAGACGCCGGACAGTCCTTCGGTGGAACCGAAATGGCCAACGACCAGAAGGTCGACAGCACCGTACATGGCCTGCAGCACCAGGGATCCCAGGATCGGGAGCATGAATTGAAATAATTTTTTTGGAATACTCCCTGTCGTAAAGTCATTCACAGTCGCTGTCTGTTCCATTGGTGAACTCCTCCTTCTTCCTGTCTGCATGTGCAGTGTGCGAAGCCTGAATTGCATCAGATTCTCTCGTCAGTGCATTACCAAACTTAATCAGCAGGCCGGCAAGGCTGTCCCGCTCCTCCGGACTGAGGCACGAAAGGGCGTGAAGCTCCATCTGGAAAACAGGAGTCACATATTCGCGGGTGATATCCTTTCCCTTCTGCGTGAGAAGAATCCGCTTCTTTTTTCCTTCACCAGGAATCAATTTTAACAGGCCCTGCTGGCGCATCTTCTGAAGAGAAGAATTGATGCTCTGCCGGGACCTGAACAAAAATCTGGCAATTTCCGACTGGGTAAGCGGCCTGTCCTCCGTCAGAAGAGCGTACAAAACAACAAGATCGGTAGCAGCAAGATCCCTGCCGCCAACGAAGGTTCTGGGCAATCCCATCTTTCGGTTGATTGTCTCATTTAAAATTCTGAGTGTTTCCAATTCGTCCATAAGCATTCTTCAGGTCCCAATACAGACCAGGTATAACAGTTAATATTGTCCGATATCGGACATATAATAGGGCAGAATTACGCGAAAGTCAAGTATGAGATGTACCCCTTTGCCATGCAGATATGTGAGGTGTGCCTCTTTGCCATGCAGATATGGGGGATTTGCCTCTTTGCCATGCAAATATGTGGAATGTGCCTTTTTCCATGCAGAAGGTCATCCTGTCATTTCGATTTCTCTTTTTCTTTGAGATTTCTTAGTCTGCGAAGAACTGACGGATAACGCTCCGCGTCTGTATGCGGAAGTGCCTGAGCCGCCCGCATCCTTGTCAGGAAGTCATCCACAGCGCCGAACTGCACGTAGCTCATCAGCGCAAGAATCTGATGAATATCTGACTGCAGATCTTTGTTCAGTAAAATCTCCTGTGCTCCTGCCAGTGAGGTGTTTCCGGCCGGTATCAGACGTGACCTTTCCACATCCGGATACATTCCAATGACAACAGCAGACTCCTTATTGATATGCGCGCCGAAGGAACCTGCCATATAGAAATGCTCTACACTTTCCATCCCGATTCCAGTGGTTTCCAGCATATATTCAATCATGGTCACTGCCGCTGCCTTTGTCCGGATAAATTCCAGAATATCACTCTGATAGAACCAGAGACCCGGCGAATAACAGACAGCATACTCTTCCTCTCCGGTATCCGGAAGCAGTCGTTTTTGTATCAGTGGACTCTTCTCCGGCTGAAGAATCCCAAGCACATTCACCCAGCCATGCAGAAAGAGCTCTGCGATCAGGTCCACGATGCCCGACCCGCATATGCCCTCTGGCTTCTTTCCTCCGATCGTTGTCAGATGAAAAATCGCGTCCGGGGAAATACAGCCTTCCTTCTCCTGCTGCACCGAAGGAATTGTATGATCTGCACAGGTCATCTGTACTGCCTCTACTGCCCCGTCCGCTGCACGCATACCTGTCCGAACCACTCCGCCCTCCAGGGCAGGGCCAGCCGCCCCGGCACCACAGAGAAGAAAATCCCTGTTGCCGACAACCAGCTCACCATTCGTACCCACATCAAAAAACAGCGAGATTTCCTTCTCCTTATACAGACCGGTCGCCAGGATTCCGCTGACAATGTCTCCGCCCAGATAGTTTGCAAACCCGGGAAAGCAGTAAATCCATCCCGCAATTGGAATGCCAAGCTCCCTGCCACGCATGAAATCCGGTGAAAGTGTCTCAACCGCATAGGGTGACTGAAAAACAGAAAAGGCATCCAGCCCAAGCAGGAAATGTATCATCGTTGTATTGCCGGCAACGGTCATGGAAAGGGATCGCTCCGGGTTCATGCCTGTTTTCTTCCCCAGAATTTCCATCAGTTCACGGATCGTATCAACGGTGGCGATCCGGATCTCCTCGAGATGCTCCGGCTGGTCCTTAGCATAAAAAATCCTGGTCAGAATGTCTTCCCCATAGCGGATCTGTGCATTTTTTGTTCCAGCCTCTCCCAGACATTCTCCACTCTCCATGTCAATCATCCGCATCACAACAGAGGTGCTTCCCAGATCAACCGCGAGACCGATCGGGGCAATCGCAGATTTTCCCTTCTCAACCCTGACAACTACCCAGCGGTGTCCATCCCAGGCGATAGAAACCGTAACCTTCCACTCTGCCGGTTCACATATCGCATGGAGGCTTCGCAAAGCCTCCAGTGTTATGGAAAATTCCGCCTCATCATCCAGAGTTCTGCCCAGCTCCTGTCGCAGAGACCGATAAATTCTTTCATCCGCAGGAATCCGGTCTTCTTCTGTCGGTGCGGGCATCTCCAGATATATTTTTCGCCCCATTGGCTGCATAATATTCCTCCTTTTTTCAGCAAACGCTGTTCTTTCCGTTATTCCAGTTGTGTCAGTCCGGTGCCCACCTGGATGATCCAGACAATGACAAGACCCCAAAACCACCCCGAGGAATAGAACCACCTTCCCACATGCTGCACTGTCCGATTCTCCCTGCAGAACTGAATGATCCTTTTGATCCTGGAAAGAAAATATATCATTCCGACGAAAGCCAGAATGATTGTCAGGTATGCATTTGCATCGTCTGATAACAGATAATAGGAGGCATCTCCCATGATACCGTTATTAAACATATGCAGCAGAACAGACCAGATGAGTCCGTATTCCAAGGCAGTATACCCAAGCAGGAGTCCGATCAGAAAAGCAAACAGAAACTGTGAAATATTTCCATGCATGATGGCGAACATCAATGCGCTGGTCGCAATCGCAAACCACTTGCCGTATTTCTCGAGCGACTTGCAGATCATTCCCCGGAACACGATTTCCTCCAGGACCGGGGCTGCGATATCTCCATAAAGAACACTCAGAAACGTTGTGGCTGACTCCGTTGCAGAATCCAGCTGTGACTGGGCCGTATATCCGAAGAAATTGAACAGATGCTCATATACTCCATCGAACAGGCTGGAAAAGGTATTGATCGAATAAAGCAGGGCGATGAAGAAAAGGAATGTCAGGACTTTTATTTTTCTGTCCTGTACCAGCACAATATATACTTCAGTCTTCCACAGGCGCTGGCAGACAAGAATCCAGACCAGTGCAATCATGCAGGTGATAATCATATAGAGATTATCATCCATTCCTGAAATAATCTCAGAATTACCGGCAAATAAGCCGATAAGATCCGCGGCACATTCCATCACAAGGCTTGCAAGGAACATATAGATTAAAGTTGCAAAGCAGATATGAAAAGCGTCACGCCGTACACTTTTTCTGGTAATCGTCAGGTTATTTTCCATATCAGTGATTCCTCTGTCCGTAAAATGCATTTACGCCATGTCTTCTGTAATAATGCTTGTCCTGCAAAACCTGCGGAGCAAGGCTGGCCTTCGGATTGCACCTTCTCCCCCACCTTGTTGCCACCCAGGAAAACCCTTCTTCGGTGCCGCCGGTGCAAATCCACCCGGCATGCCGACCGCGTCAACCGCCATGGCATCCTTTCCTCTTCTGTCCTGCAATGTCTCAAAATCGTATATCATGCCTTACCTCCTCTGGGTATAACCGATGTCAAAGCCTCAATGTTTCCTTTGAAAACCGTTGAAGATGATTTCAGAAAGATATCTCCATAAAAATGTCATTGAAATATCCCGATAAAAAATGTTTTGGAACATATTTAACTTCCATTATGGCAATGAGAAGATATGAAATCAACTGCAAAAATAGCCGTCTCAGAGAGAAGTATTCCATCCAGCCATCAGATTTTGCTGCTGATTTTTAAAGACAAGGGGCCAGGCACTGTGTCACGCTGAGGTGACACAATACCTGACCCCTTGTCATCCTTTTTTAATTTTTTTAACAGCTTTCATGAATCAGCCGCAGATATTCTTCCGGTGAAATATCGGGCCCGGAAATTGTCTCTCCGTTTTCATTTAAAATCATTCCAATATGCACGAACCAGCTGTCCGGCGCAGCGCCGTGCCAGTGTTCCACACCAGGTTTGATTACCACAACATCTCCTTTTGTCAGCTTCTTCGCCGGCTTTCCCTTTTCCTGATAATATCCTTCTCCGGCGGTTACCATCAGCACCTGATAACCCGTGTGCGTGTGCCAGCTGTTATGTGCGCCCGGTCCGAATGTAACAGTGCCCACCGAGCAGTGACTGGGATGATGGAAGCCTACGATCATCTGCAGAAAAGCCTTGCCATAGAATTTATCCTCCGGCACCGGATCGCCCTGTCCTGCCCAAAGCCCCTGTGGCATTACCGCCTGATCTGTATCATTATTCTCCCATCCATTGTGGGCGGGCTGATTCCTGACCGTGGCAAGAAGCGTATCCGGAAGCTTGCTGCGCAGCTCCTCTATCGTCCAGTGTCCCTCTTTCTTCTCCAGCCTGTCAATGATTCTCGGATCGGAATAGACCTCTATCCTTCCACCTGCTGTCACACCGAAGACATTTCCGGTGATGTCCCGGCAGTCATCCGTGCACAGATATCCAAGGAACGGTGCCAGAAAAACAGGATCCTGATGCTGACGTGCAACCATCTGAAGCTTGCTGCTGCTGATGGAATCTCCCGTTGCCTTCGTCAGGGTTCTGACTGTCCGTGTGAACTCTGCTTCGTGGCCAGGGGACTCCGCCTGAGGACAATACGCGTTGACAGTGATGTTATAACGCCTTACCTCTCCTGCTGACGCCTTGGTCAGTCCCACAATTCCCGCGTTTCCGGCACTATATGCACAGAGATTCGGAATGCCTACCCAGGCATCGGACGCGCTGTTGAGGATACACCCGCCTCCCTGACGAATCATGTACGGAATTGCATAATGCATGGTCAGGAAAGCACCCTTCATCTTGGTCTGTGTCATCAGGTCCCAATGCGCTTCATCAGTCGTCAGGACAGTTCCCTGTCCGAGTCCTGCAGCATTATTTACAAGAATATCAATTCTTCCAAAACTCGCAATCGCCGTGTCAATCAGCCTTTTCGCATCCTCCGCCCTGTTGACATCCGCAAAGCAGGGCACAGCCTTTCCGCCCTCTTTCCGGATCTGATCAGCAGTGGTCTGCGCATCTCCCCGCAGGGAGATCACCTTTTCCTGTTCTTCCTTTGAAAGATCTGCGTACTGTGACCGGATCGCATCCAGATCCAGTGGTTTCCGGTTATTGGTCACCACTGCCGCACCCTCTCTTGCAAAAAACAGGGCAATTCCCTTTCCGATCCCCTGTCCTGAACCGGTTACAACGACAACTTTACCCTCGAAATGTTTCATAATCCATCCTTCTAAAAATACGGTTTGTGGTTTGTGTACTTTGCACAAATATGTCATATAACATTATTCCGTAACGTCAAATTATACAAAAGTAGTATTTCTTACTTAATTTTGCGTGCATACAATAGAGTCACGGAAAACACAAAAGGAGGTTAAAAAGGTGAGCGATAATCCATTATTAAATCTGAACCCGGATGACCTTGCGGGCATGAGCCTTCAGAATCTGAAATCTCTTGAGCAGATCTTCTGCAAGGGATTACAGGGAAAGACGGCTCTGGTTACCGGAGGTTCAACAGGGCTCGGCTTCAACGTGGCAAATCGGCTCTGTGAGGCCGGTGCAAGCGTTGTCATCGCTGCGAGAAATGAAAAGCGCGGTGCAAATGCAGTAAAACTGTTAAAAGACAAGGGCTACACTGTTTCCTTTGTCCGGACCGATGTCAGAAATGTAAGTGACTGCTATGCAGCAGTTGACTATGCGGTAAAGACTTATGGCAAACTGGATATTGCCGTTGCTGTCGCTGCAGGATGGGACAATTATGCATTCCTGGATGTTCCGGAAGAGGTTTATGACCGCATTATGGATGTTGACTGCAAGGGCGCGTATTTTACCGCACAGGCCGCAGCACGCCATATGGTTGCCAATAAAATCAAGGGGAAAATTGTGCTGATCTCCTCTGCCGCGCATCTTGGCGAGGGTCCGAGCCATCTGGGATTCAACAGCTATTATCAGGCTGCCAAGGCAGGCGTCGTGGCAATGACAAAGGGAATTGCCGGAGAGCTGAAGCAGTATGGAATCGATGTCAACTGTGTCGCACCCGGCGGAATGCTCTCACATGGTGTATTTGTCGAGGGAACTCAGGCTGCTGCCCTTTATGGCAGTGAATACGTAAAAATTCTGCAGGAGCATGGTTCTGATTCTCCGCTTGCAATGAACCCGGACCAGGTTGCCCTGGTGGTCTATGCGCTCTGTACCGATATGTCACAGTTCATGTGCGGAGAAACCGTAGACGTTAATGGCGGCGCAATGATGAATCTGCAGGAGAAACCGTTCAGCTTTACCGTGGAAGGATGTATACCGGGTCCGAAGTCCACAGACAAAGCAGCTGAATAAATATTAAGAATAAATATTAAGAGTAAATATTAAAATGTAAAAAAATCAGGAGGAAAATTATCATGGCGGAAGAAGAATTAGGATTTAACTGCGCAGCATTTGAGAGAACAAGAAAGACTGTATGGCATCTGCAGCAGATGAAGAACAAGGGACAGAAAATCACAATGGTAGGAACAGCATTTATGTCCCCCTTCTTCACCATGTGGTGTGAGTATGCAGGCGTAGATCTGGTACGTTACATTGCACCAGGTGAAAACAGCAGAGAGCGTGCAGCAAACATGGAATCCTGGACACGTCAGCAGCGTAAAATGGCTCCGAACATCTGCCTGAATGCTGTTCTTGAATCCTGCCAGTATTCAGATAAGTACAAGGCTCTGGACGTTGCTGCCACCCTGCTGCAGGAAGGTGCGGACTGCGTACTGCCCATGGGTGCAACAAATGAGCTGGTAGAGTATCTTGCTGATAACCATGTCGCAGTATTTGGTCATGTCGGATGCCTTTCCGGATGGCAGACCACCCGTATCGGCGGTTACAAGCGCGTAGGTAAAACAGCTGAGGACGCAATGAAGATCTATCGTCAGGCTTATGAATATCAGGAAAGTGGTATGGTAGGTATGACCATTGAAATGACATCTCGTGAGGTGACCGATGCAATTGCCAAAAAGCTTAGAATCCCGGTCATTGAAATTGTCGGCGGAAGCGCCGCTGACGGTTCCGAGATGGTTATTCTGGACCTTCTTGGCATGGTTCCGCAGGAAGGCATGGCAAAGCACTCCAAGGCATACGCTGACCTGATGCATTCCTGCATGGGCGCATTCAAGGCATTCGGTGACGAAGTACGTGGCGGCCAGTATCCTCAGGAAAAGCATGGATGGGGAATGGATCAGAGAGAGCTGGACAAATTCCTTAATGAAATGGAAAAACAGTAATTTCCAAAAAACATCCCGCACCGGTAAAGTGCGGGATGTTTTCGCCCTGTCTTTCAGTATTCCTGCTTATTTTTTCAGCATTTTCAGGAATAGCTCCTGTATATTGTTGATATGAAGCTTCTTGTAAATATTGTCCATATGTTTTTTCACTGTTGTATAGCTGATACACAGATGGATTCCGATATTCTGCGGAGTGACCCCATCCAGTAAAAGCGAAGTAATCTCCCGCTCCCGGGGTGTCAGCGGCTCATCTTCATGAAGATGTCCGATCTCCTCTCCCGGCGGGTCTGCATACAGGCATTGAAGCTGATTGTCCAGATGCGGACGTATGACAGCCATTGTCTCTATCTCTTCCGGCGAATACGGTATGACACTGGTACGGTCCAGGGAAATCAGGCATTTCAGGGAATGTGCATCACTTCTGAGTCCAAGTCCGAAACTGTACTTGATGTTCAAAGCTCTGACATATTCCGAATAAAAGCGGCTGGATCCATAAGAAGCCTCATTAAATATGCAACGCTCTACAGGCGGATAATTCCGGGAAAACCATGCCGCAGCGCTGGGTGTAGAATACCTTCTGTCATCAACCTTGGAGTAAAAATCATGATACTCCATGGCTTCCTTCTTTTTCACACCGATCAGGCGTTCCTTCTGTACATTCCCATTTCCATCCAGAAAATATAATCGTCCCTGATCAAAGGGAATTAACTCTCCGATCGAATCCATAATCTGATTTCCCAGATCCTCCGGAGTTCTCTTACTGCCACACTGCAGGAGAAATTTATCAATACTCTCCCATTTCACAGCCATGATGTCACCTTCTTTAGATTCTCATCTGCCAGTTCCTGCATAAAGCCCTGAACCCTCAATATGTTCTTCATCACAGAGTGCTGCGATATAACTATTATAATATCATATTCCAGAACAAAGACCTCACTACGGATTACAAATCTTACAGGGCTCATACCCGGCATTGACCGCTTCTTCCCGGCTTCCAAAGCTCACCTTATTTTTCTCAGACATACGCCCCACACTGGTGCAATCCGGCCTGTGAAATTTATGCGTATTTGAGTTGCCAATATAGGCTGCTGTATTAGTCTGCGCTTCCTGCTGTGTCTGTGTCGCCTGTGTGACTGCAGGGGAGCCCTGCGCAGAAGTCTGATTCCCGGAATTCTGCGTGTTGGAGCCCTGATTTTCAGATTCCTGATTACCACTCCCGGTAAAAGCAGGTCCGGAACTGTCTCCCGTGGCATAATCAATCGTAATACCCGGCTGCACGTTATAGCAGTAAACGCAGAACAGAACGCCTGCCCCCTTGTCCTCTACGGATTCTCCTTCCATCAGGACACCGGATGCAAGTGCGTTGTTTCCTTCAAAAACCGGGGTGACACGGTACAGTACATGGTTTCCGGTCTCCTTGATGTAGTCAGCCGTCATGTTCTCAAACGGCTCCATCCCATCCACATTCAGATACCGTGTTCCAGTGATCAGATTTTTCTCATTGGCATTCTCACCGGTCAGCTGATAGCCGATCAGATGACAACGGTTATACAGGTAATTTCCCTCTATGCCATTATACTTGACAGTATGCCATCCTGTGGGTTTGACTTCACCAATGTCTCCGCGGGGTTCCGTGGGCATAAGGTCCTGCCCGATACTGGCCGAAGCAGCAGTACACCGTCCGAGTGCGTCCAGATCCCCATAATGTTCGTAGGAAGCTGTTGTCAGGTCTGCGTCCAAGAAATACGGAACATTATTGTTGACAGCAACATACGGATTTCCTGCATAAGCAGGGATATCTGAGAGATTGAAGGAAGCCGTTTCTGATTGTGTTGCTGCAGGCGCCGGTGTATCTGTCGGAGCCGTAGCCGGTGTGGTTATATCTGTAGATGCTTCTGTAGTTTCTTCTGAAGAAGCATCATTGGACACAGAAGAAGCATTTGTGTATCCGGCAGAACTGTCACTTGACGTCGATGAAGCCGAATCTGCCGCATCTGCCAGACTTTCTTCAGAATCTGACACTGTATAGACCTGCGCCGTATGTACGCCCGCATGCGCGTAGGAAGAGGTCTCACCGGATGCACCAGATCCAATCATGACACCAGCAATAAACAGCACAATGATACCAATTACGCCTCGAACAGATTTCTTTTTCTCACCTTCCCATATCCTGATAAATGGCGGGAACGGGAGCATAATCATGGTAATGATAAGAAATATAATTCCGGAAGCAATACCACTGAACGTTTTAAAAGAAAACATCATAAGACAGCAGGACAGATTAAACAATACCAGAATCCAATGTAATATCTTTTTTGTTTTGCTCATGATCTCCCCCATATCTCCATCGTAATCCTGTCATGTGAATATCCACGAAAATCCTCCGTGGATTGCAGTACCAGACCGCATTCCTCCGGTTTCACATCGAGAAACACATTCGCCGGATACCGCCTGTTCCAGAGGATTCTGACCATCCCGTCAATTTTCCCCTTATATGGCAGCAGCGGGTCTCCTTCCACAAAGCAGTAATCCCCGGCTTTTGCCTCTTTCAGAGGATATGGACATATCCTGGCAGTGCCCGGAAGCGGTGAAAACTGACCGGCAGTGTATTCCGTCATCCACAGAGTGTGTCCCTGTGTCAATTCTTCTATTCTTTTCCGGACGACACGGTCCATTGCCTGTCTCCTGTGGTTAAACAGAACTCCGCCATTATCGTCTACAGTCACAATTACCCACAAACCTGTACCACTTTCTATAATCATTCTCTAACGTCATTAATATCACAGGAAAAGACCTGTGCCAGACTGGTTGATCGTTACAATATATAGTACCTGCGCACATGCCGTATTCATTTATACAAAAAGAAAAAAATTGATCAGCATGACGATGGCAAAAATAATCGGAAAACGGATCAGCCAGAACAATGCCACCTTCTTCCCGGAAATCGGCACATTGCCCACAGCCTTTCCTGTCTGTCCGTTCATGGAAAACAGATAATCCTTATCCCTGTACCTTGTGTAAAGCAGATAGACAGGCATCAGCACATAGTGTGATTGCAGTCCGCTGTTCCCGCCTCTTACATGGCTGCCGGCGCTGACAGTCAGACTGCTGTAGCCCTGTACTGTGCTCCGGAGCATATTCTCCGTGGTCTTTTCCGCCCGTTTCAGCGCACGGGTACTGCAGAACGAAGCGTCCTCATCGTACCGCTCGGCAAAAAATCCCGGCATGTAGGCCATCTTGAAGGGTACAAGATCCTGGTAGTGAAAAGGCTCAATGCTGTCCACAGCCGCATCAGGCATCTTGGAGGAAGCATCCACCGGAAGCTTGTCAATCTGAAGATCTCCGGCCCGGTCGATCGCAAACACATCATGCTTTGTGTAAATATACCGATCGTCAGACCAGGTACTGGTCCTCTCTCCTGTGCCGTGCAGTTCTCCCTCCATGGTCATATCATAGAGCCAGAACGGCGTATAGATTCCCTTGATCTTCTGAATATGCGCATCCGTGAAAAAATTTCCCGGTGTAAAGGGCCGGCCCTTCAGATACTGCATATAGAGGCCCTTGATCTGATCTCTGTCGATCCGGAATGGAATCACGGCATCCGGGTGGAACTGTGTGTCCAGATTTTCCTCCAGAATGACCGGATTTCCGCAGAACGCACAGGACGTTGCCACAGTTGTCTTATCCGTGATAATTTCTGCTCCGCAGACGGAGCATTTGTAAATCCGGAGGTCCTCAGGCTTTACACCTGTGTCATCCGTTGCCTGCCTCTCCCCCGCTTCTTCTGCACTGGCACCCTTCTCATAGGATTTCTCCCGGATGCTCTGATCTGCCTCCTCTTCCTTTTGTTCAAAGACAGACGGATCAAACGAAGACCCGCAATACGGGCATTTCAGCTTCTGGCTGGCCGGGTCCCAGTTCAGCTCTCCACCGCAGTTGAGGCATTTATATGTCTGATTTGCCATAAAACTTCCCCTTTCTTCTGTTTAGAAATGACCGCCTCCGCCACTATGTCCGCCACTGCTGTGTCCGCCACCCGAGGAATGGGATGACTCATTCTCTTTGGGCTTTTCTACCCTCGTCACATAGGAGCGAAGGAATCTGTCCTGCCGGACAGACAGGTGGAACGAGTCCGGACGCACATACCCGTTGGCCTCTGCCGCAACATGCTGCTCCTTGTGCTTGAATGCCGCTACCAGGAACCAGATCAGAACGATCACTCCCGCAACACCGGCGGAAATAAAGGTCCACATGACATAAGCACTCGTCTTTGGGTCCCGATTGTACCAGTAACCCGCCTTCTCAACAAATGTAAAAGGAGCCTCAGCGTAATTGCCATCCTTCAGCTGCTCCTCAACCGCATTCCGGATCTTTTCCTGCTTTGCCTCCGGATAGATCTCCTGTGCAGTATCTCCCATGACATCCACATAATAGTAGCGGGTATCCATATCAATCAGAAGGCTGATGACATCGGCACCCTTTCCGAATTTCTGCTCGGCGCAGGTCTCTATGTACTTCCGGTCATCATTTTCATCATGATTTTCCCCGATTTCCTGATCCCCTGCAGAAACAAAACAGATGGAGCAGTCGTATGTCCTGGCAAACTCCTGGCATGCACTCTCCAGAGATGATACCTCATCCCCGGTAAGAAGTCCCTCCTGATCAGAGACATACGCACTAGCTGTGTCTGCTTCCACCGGAACAGGCATGCCCAGCAGAGAAACAGTCAGAACACATGCCATGGCTGACCATATCACTGCTGATACCCAGAATCCGCCAGTCTTTTTATTACACTTTTTATCCCTCATCCGTACGTCTCCCCATAACATAGATACGATGTTCCAGCTTTGTTATGCAAATATTGATATACTTATTTTTTATAATATATATTTCTGATGGTGGCACACTCTGTCAGGCATCTGCCAGTTTGAAATTATCTCCCGGCATATCGCATACCGGGCACCTTACCGGCGGTCTTTCTCCTTCATATACATATCCGCAGACAGAACACCGCCATTTCTTCACTTCCCCGGTTTCCTCTGACTTCCCTGATGCCTCTGTTTTTACAGCTTCGGCTCCGAATACTTTGCCAATGTCTTCTGTAATATCCGGATCAATCTTTCCCTGCCGGACCATATCACGCATGATAGACATGGTTTCTTCGTGAGAGAGGCCCTTCTTATAAGGCCTTTCCTCTGTCAGTGCCTGGTAGATATCGATGCAGGCCATTAAACGATCCTCAAAGCTCAGCTGATCCGCCTGCAACCCTCTTGGATATCCGCTTCCGTCCAGCTTTTCATGATGGTTGGCGGCCCACTCCGTAATATCCTCCATTCCCTTGACCTGGTGCAGAACGCGATACGTCTGGGACGCATGGTTCTGCATGACCTCAAATTCATCTCCGGTCAGTCTGCCTGGTTTCTCCAGAATATCATTTGAAATGACGAGTTTCCCAATGTCATGCAGGGCCCCTGCAAAGTAATACCGCTCGATCTTGTCTTCATCCCATCCATAATGACGTGCCATCAGCTCTGCCCTTCTGGCAACTCCCATGGAATGGTCCCGGGTGAAGCTTGATTTATAATCGACAATTCCTGCAAAAAAACCGGTTATGCCGTTGATTTCTTCACGGGTAAAATCACGGAACCGGTCAGGCACATCCTCTCTCAGACAGGCATCCACACCTTTTGTCTTCATCTCTGCAATACATGCTGATGAAAACGCAGCATCAAAGAGACGCACTGTACTGCTCGAATAATTCCTTCCAGCTTCATCGTGGACATGGGCACGGATCCTGCTCCAGTCTGCATCCCGGACGCCATTGGAATGAAACAGAACATCAACTGAGTCCGCCATATGAACAATCTGCGCCATCAGCGGTGTATTTTCTCCTCTTACACCAAAAGCCCCATATCCATCTGCCCTTTCATGATGGTACAGAACAATATTTTCAGGTCCCGTAAGAAAAGGAAGCAGCCTGACTCTGTCCTCTCCCAAACGGCAGTGACCGCGAAAAGCATCTGTGTCGAGACACCCGGCATCGTCATCTGACACTTTTCTGTCAAGCCAGCCGGATACAGAGGAATCCAGATAGCCAGCAAGTGCATTATCATGCAGGATTGCCAGACCTGCAAGATCAATCAGTTCCTCTGAGGTCAGTCCTGCTGCCTTTCCCATCTTCTCACTGAACCAGGCCACACGCTTTCCATGTCCATCCAGAACACCGTTATATTCACGCTCAACGGCATCCAGCGCATATGACAAAGCATACAATAGATCTGTGAAATTTATTTTCATGATGCGACGTGCCTCCTTCACTGAATACCAATATACCATATTTGAATTACATGATAAAAGGAATTCTGATAAACCCAGAATTCCAATAGTAATGGGAGCCGTTTGGATTTTCTGTTCATCCAATTACGGCTCCCATTATTTTACAGTTCAAATTTCCCGGCGACCTGAATCGTCTTCTATAAGCAGCAGGCGAAAATGTCCTGCAGGTTCTTTAATCATCGATAACAATATCGCCCAGACTGGTAACTGCCTTTATGGTTTTCTTTCCCGAACCTATGGAAAGTTTCTTGCCACTGCTATAGGTATCTTCTCCGACTGAAATATCTCCAGCCGAGGCAGACGGTATAACTGTATAGTTGTCCAGAGAATCTGAAAGGCTGAGGGCAATATCCCCATTTCCGCTTTGCAGATCAAAATGATCAAAGCTGGCATCATCCAGCGTAATATCTCCATTACTGGTGCAAATGTCTGCTGTTTTCCCACTGCAATCAGATATAGAAATATCGCCATTCGCAGAGGAAAGACCCATAGACTGCATCTCCGCTTTCTGGTCCGGATCAATGGATATATCGCCATTATTCGTGGATAATGATACTTTCCCCAGCTTCCAGCTGCCAGAAGGAATGGTAATGGTAAGTCTTCCTCCGGAGATCAAGGCGTTATTTGTATTCTTGCCGGAAGATACAACTGTAAAGGTATCGTTATCAGCTTTTACCGAAGGAATCATGTCTTTCGGCCCAACATAGGTCCACCCAAAGCTTTTCCCCTCTTCAACCTCTATATCATCCTGCGACACTTGTACATCAATATCCGTAAAAGAATCCGTACTGTCTGAAACCTGCGTGTCGCCCTTCCTGACAAAGCCGAACGAAAGTCCTCCCTCAGCAGATACTGTTATATGCCCCTGCCTTATCACACCATACACGATAGCTGCAATGGTGAGGGCCCCGAGAACAATAAAATAAATCAGTCTTTTTTTCATTCTCCTCATCCTTCCTTCTCACCATATACGGCCTTGATCAGCCGGTCTATCACCACAGCTATCGGAAAAATAATCCATGAAATGCTCCATGAAAATGTCAAAAAGCTGAGAATCAGATAAACGCAGACAACTGTTGGCCAGAATACTGACATAATAACACCTGCTGTCTTACTTGTGTATTTCATTTCTGTTGCATGATCTGCTCTATATTTTTGCCTGTAACCATAGGAGCCTTCCATACGCTGTTCATGGTTCAGCGTAAGCAGGAGATGATATCCATCATCTCTGGATCCACTGACAATGATGAAAAAAGTAGCCAGCCCTACCATAAGCAGCAGGACCACAATACCAATCGTTAAAAGCTCGCCTCTGCCTGAAGCCACTGCCAATACAGATAGCGGGATATAGCAGGTGCAATACAGCAAAACTGCTATTGTCCGCTGCAGCATTGTCTTATTATGGGTAACCCCCTGCAAATCATTAACCATACTGATCGTTCCATAGTCAATACTGCAGGACTCCTTTTCCAGAAAATCCCATTTGCTCATCTGCAGGCTGGCATACACATGAAAGCCAACGCAGGCCGCAATCATGACAAACAGCCAGAGAAGACCTGCAGCTGTGCCGGGTGCGGATGTCCAGCCAAAGCCCTCTGTCAGGATAATGCCGCAAGGAGAAATGATCCCGCACAATGTTCCAAGTCCATGGAGAACCGCATCATGTGCACGGTCATTCAGATAAGACTGCACCTCCTCCAGAGATACCTCCCGGTCTTTGCCCGTATCCTTCCCGTCATGATGGAGCAGATAGCCAATCCCCAGCGTATCCGCCAATTCATCCAGGTTCCCGAATTCTGCGATAACCTGGGAAATGGCTTCATTCTCTGTCTTGCCCTCCTGTATCAATTCCGAATATTTATCCTCCATCATCTGTCCCAGCTCACATTTGGCTTTGATGATTTCCGGTGTATCCGGAAGCTGTTCGAACATAGACTCCAGATAATTCCGTATCGTATTCATCCTCTCATATCCTCCGTAATAAACTGTTCAACCACGTTTCTGGTCAGCTTCCATTCCTTACATTTCTCAGCATAATAGCTTTTCCCGGAATCGGTGATTCTGTAGTAGGTCCTTCGTTTCCCATTTTCTGCGACAGCCGGATAGGATTCAAGATATCCATCCCTCTCCAGACGGGTCACCGCAGAATATAAGGTCGTTTCCTTGATGATATAGGCATCATTTGTTTTTTGACGAATCTTTTGTGAAATTTCATAACCATAGGACGGTTTATCCAACAATAAATATAGGATGATCGTGTCGTTGCAGCCACGGATCACATCGCTGCTGATTCCCATTTTTCCCTCCCTTCTCCATATTATCTTTCCTTAAACAATATTTCAGTTGATTTTATTATGCTTAACCTGTTGTACATCTACTGTTTTCACAGATCATCTTTCACCAAAAACAAATGCAGAAAAGCTCTGGTACACAGATAAACTATAGGAAAAGTCTGTCCAACAGAGAAAAGGAATATAATATGTCAGACGTACTATATTTGTCGTACTATGTCTGTCGTAGTATCATCTGCAAAAAATATACTACGCCGGACGTAGTATTGCAATATGTTTATTCAAATAAATGATTTTTTATCGGAAAAGCGGATCCCAAAAGTAAATCTGTCAAAAAAGCGCATTCAAAAAGCACCGGCAGATTTCTCCGTCGATGCTGATCAGCAGATTTTGCTATGAATTATCTCTTTAATTCCCTGGCATTAATACACTCAATCAGCAGCGTAATCCCGCCTGCCAGCAGGTAAAATGAAAGCAGTACGCTTACCGCAGAAACAGATGCCAGCGGCATAAACAAAAGAATAATGCCCACCAGAATATTCAGCACACCGTCAAACGTCATCCAACCTGTATTTACCACACCAAATGCATGAAATGTGCCGGTCAGTGTCAGCTGCTCAAATCCCACCATCATCAGGTCAAGTCCAAACAGGAAACCAAAGAATATAAGCAATTCATCTGCCGGTGAAGTTAAAAGCATAATGCCAAGAATGACATTCAGAATTCCACTCATCAAACTTACACCGGTGCGAAGAATAACCGGCCTCTGGAAATATTTCACTATTTCCCAGATGCCCCACACCAACAGGGCAACTGAGGCGAACACTTCAATAATATAAGTTGTCTGTATGGGGTATATCATGCATACAATTCCCATGATAATCATAAGGACTGAAGCTATGAATCCCCATATTCTGACGGATTTTACATGCCCGTTCCAGCTTTCCCTGACTTCATTAATAACATCATCACCATTATCATATCTTCTCATAAGCGCTCCTCGGACCTCGTATCAGGAGATCACTATATCATTATCTGTGATAAAATTATAATAGCACTTATATCATTTATGACCAATGGTCATTATTTCATTTCTGTCTAATTATGACGGTGCATTTCTTCCCTGCCTTTGCCAAAAACAACCCAATAACCATGGGCGCATAAAAACAGGCTCACCCAGAAGACTGTCAGCTTCCAGATAAGCCCGTATATTACCTGACCATACTTATTTTACCTGACTATACTTACTTTCCGTTCCAGATTCAAATGCATTCAGAACTTCATTATATTGCCGTTCGTCAGCTGCAGGAAATGCACAATAATATCCTATGATATCTCCATTCTCGGGATTCATATGAATCGTCCAGACTCGTGCAACCTTATAACTGATCTTTCGGCCATCACTCACCTCTGTATCAACCGTCCAAGTGGAAACATCTGTATAGGTGTACACACTGCCGTGACTGTCGCGAACCCAGCGGCCATCAGGATAATGAAATTCCAGTATTCCCTTTCCAACGGCAGGAAAATATGTATAAGTAACTGTTTTCTGACCATTAACAGATGAATTCGCTGTTATTGACCCCTTCTCTGCAACATAATCAAGATACGCTGCCTCTGCTGCCGAAAAAGCCGCCCTGCCATTAGCCTGGTTTACTGCAAGCCTTGCTTTTTTCAGCTGATTGCTGAAGATCGGAATGCTTATCGCCACAAGAACTCCCCACAACCATCATAGCTTACTTTAGTATGTTCTTCTATTTTTTAATTGCAATATCATTATAGCAATCTATGCGCAAAATACAATCCTTTCCTCATCCACACAACTCTCGCGCAGATATAGAGGGTTCTCCATTCTCGGATGTCTCGTTGAAGCGCTTTGCTTCCTCCATGGAAGAATCGATTCTTCGCTACAACCTCAGCGCAAAATTTCAATCTTTCCCATAGCTTACAACCTCAGCGCAAAATGAAAATTCGTTCCCGAAAATAAAAAAACGCCCCTGCCATCTTCGGCAAGGGCTACTCTTCTCTCATATCTTTACGTTCTTCACTGTTCCATCCAGGAAGGTGATGGTGAAGCTCGTAGGGCTATGAACCGTGATCTCCTGAAGGACCATCCGCGTGAGCTCCGGGATCTCGAAGTCGAGCCTTCCTTGTGCGGTGAGCTCGATCATCTGTTTTCCGCGAAGCCTCTCCAGCGGATTCTCTGACTCCCTCATCTTCTCCCATCGCTCCATCTCCTGATCCCGGTTCTCAACGATGCTGTTCCATGCGATCACCACAGCCTCCTGAAGAACCGCCTCCTTCACGTTCAAAGCTTTGCAGGTTTTTCCCTGCGCCTTCTCCGCTTGGAAGCACTTCCAGAAGGGTTCCTTAATGCCGGTCCAGCTTCTCCGGATGAAGCGGCTTTTGCAGCTTCCGCAGTACACCTTGTTGAAGAATGCTGTCCCCACCTTCGAGCTGATTTCCTTGATGCCGTGGCTTTCCATGAAGCCCTCCCGGCGTTTCAACTCGGCCTGCGCAGCCTCCCAATCATCCGGAGAAATGATGGGCTTGTGATTTCCCTGCACGTAGTACTGGTCCTTCTCTCCATTGTTAGCCACCATCTTCTTGGAAAGGAAATCCACGGTATAAGTCTTCTGCATCAGAAGGTCGCCCTTGTACTTTTCGTTCTGGAGCATCCGCCGGATCGTGTTCGCGTTCCATGCTGCTTTTCCCGTCACGCCCGGGACGTTCTTTGCCCGAAGCCTCTGGGCGATTTCTTCGAGCGACCATCCTTCCAGAAAGTACCGGAAGATCCTTTCTACCACCCTGGCCTGCTCCGGGTTGATGACAAGGTTTCCGTTCTCATCCTTGTCGTATCCCATGAAGCGCTCAGTGTTGAGCATCGGCTGTCCTCTCTTGAACTTCGACCGGATGCCCCATGTCGTATTCTCCGAGATGTTACGGCTTTCCTCCTGCGCAAGGGAGGAGAGGATCGTAAAAAGCAGCTCCCCGGATGCTGCCATCGTGTCTATTTTTTCCTTCTCGAAATAAATGGGAATGCCGAGATCCTTAAGTTCCCGGGAGTAACGCAGGCAGTCAGCGGTGTTACGGGCAAATCGGGAGATGGATTTCGTAATCACCCGATCGACCTTTCCCTCGCGGCAGGCCCGGATGAGGTTCTGGAAGCCTTGACGCTTTTTCGTCCCGGTTCCGGAGATGCCCTCATCCGAGAAGATTCCGGCCATCTCCCAGTTTGGATTCTTGTTGATCAGTTCTGTGTAGTAGCTGACCTGGTTCTCAAAGGAGCCAAGCTGCTCCTCCTGCTCTGTCGAGACCCGGCAGTAGGCAGCCACCCGGGTCTTCTTCTTTGTCCCCTCAGCTGACTTTTTTGTCTGGCTTGCGGGAATAACCATAACACTCTTTGCCATCAATCTTCTCCTTTCCAATGTAGACAATACCAGGGTAATCACGCAGGGGTTGCAGTATCTCATCCGGAACCCTGACTCCCCTGCAGGCGTCCTTGCCATATCGGCTCATGGTGTTGCAGATCCATTTCACGCTTCCGTTATTTGCGATGATGCGCCGGAGCTTCCCACCGCAGTACTTGCAGAAGATCCGGTCCTTGTATGGGTAATTTGCTTCTGTGAGAGCCGGTGCGCTCTGGATGTGGACTTTCTTCGTGTGTGCCTTATGCCAGGTCTCTCCGTACTCATAGGTAAAACCCGAGACCCTTCCCCGGTCGATCCTTTCATTGATATACCGGTCTTCGGTAAAAACTCCCCAGTTCTTCACCACCTCGTCAGGGATGGAAAGGCCAGAGCAGAAGGAACTGCCAAACCGCTCCTTTCCTGAGCAGATCCAGCGGTTCTTCCCTCCTGTGTAGGAGCGCGTCAGCTTGTTTCCGCACTTTGCGCAGTAGAGCTGATCCTTATAAGGAAATATCTCCATGGGCAGTTTCTTCTCCGGCTCCTGCTTTGGCAACTTCCGGACACCGAGTGCCTTCTGGGCTTTCTCCCAGAGATCATTCGTCACGATCGGCGGATGATTCTCTTTGTAGTAGACCATGGCGTGTTCTCCGGTATTCTTCCTCTCCTTCCGGTGCTCATCTACATAGTGTCTGAACTGTACGAAGTCACCCTTGTACTCCTCGTTTACCAGGATCCTGGCCACCGTTTTCCGGTAAAATTTGGCGCCACTCTTGGTCTGTACTCCCTCCCCGTTCAGGTAGTTTGTGATCTGTGCGACCGTGAATCCATCGGCGGCCATCTCGAAAATCTCCAGCACACGGCCTGCATCCTGATCCGGAACGATCTCGCCGTCCTCGTTCTTCGTGTATCCGAACACCCGCTGGATCTGCTGGATGGGCTCCTGTGCTTGTACCTTCCGCTGAATGGCCATCCTGGTCCCGAGCCGGTTTGCCTCGCTCTCCGCCTGACCGAATGCGGCAAAGAGCGTCATGAGAAGCTCTCCGCCTTGTCCGAGCGTGTTGATCCCCTGAAGCTCAAAGTACACCCCGATGCCGCGCTCCTTGAGAAGTCTTGTGGCATCCAGAACGATCCCGGTGTTCCGGGCAAAGCGGGTGATGGACTTTGTGATGACCAGCTCAAACTTCCCATCCCTTGATTCCTCGAGCATCTTCTGGAACCCGGGCCGTGCTGCCTTGAATCCGGAGATTCCAAAGTCGTAGTAGATCTCGACCAGCTCGTACCTTGGGTCCTCTCCGATGGTTTCCTTGTAGTGCGTGATCTGGTTTTCCAGTGAGTACTCCTGGTCCTCATGCTTGCTGAACACCCGGCAGTACACCGCTGTTTTGATCCGCTGATCCTGTGGGCGCTCTATGTGTGGAATCACGATCACATGATCCGAGGACGATGAAATCCGGCTCTGCTTTTTGCTCATGTTTTTCCACCTCCTTTTTCTTCCGGCGATGGCGCAGGGCCTTCATCCGTTGTTCTTCTGTCCGGAAGGCTGTATTTCCACCCATCCGCTCCATCAGAATCCTCCGGGTATCTGCGTGTTCCTTGCCGCCCATGTCGATGCTGTTCATCCAGCTCCGGAACGTGTATCGTTCATTGCTGGTTTTCACCGGATCTGCTTTTACCCAGGCAGCCTTCTCACAGGCTTTGACAAGTCCTTCTGCAAAGTCCCGATAGGCCGACAGCTCCTCCACCGTCCGATCCTTTGGGAATCCGGTAAAGAGCACCTTTGTGGAAGAAAAAGTGATACCCCTAAGTGCCTTCTCTGCGCCGCTTTTTACCAGCACAGTCCGAAGCTCAGAAAGGTTTGCCGGATTTGTTTCTTTCAGGTTCTTGAGGAGGACTGCCGATACAAAGAAGGCGTTCGGCTGTCCGATGGCCTTGTTGATGAGCACGCCCTTCGAAGAAAGCATGTGGATGAGGTTGACCCGGGCCGTCACGTCATCTGCGATCTCTGCCTCGATGCCTGTGCCTTTCTTTTCATCCACGATCAGACCGCTTTCTTTCAGCTTTCCGATCAGATCGGGATCTGCCTTTTCATCCGGAACCTGGATGTGTGCGTTTCGAAGAACCGTGTAGTCTCCGATCCTGTAGTGGAAGGTCGGTGCTCCGTCGTATTCGGCATTAAGCCCGGTGCTCTCTTCAAGAAACCGCACGAGAACGGCCCTGTCTGTAATGGTTGTCAATAGTTCCATCGTTGCCTCCTTTCTCTTTTGGTAGTCTATCCATCACTCTGATCTGCGATTCTATCAAGTCATTTCTGCCCTTTTCTTCCTATATAAGTGCGGTTAAATATGCGGTCTCATCAGCTGCCAAAGTAGTCCGCCACGTAATGCTCGTGGCAGCAGTACTTCCGGTTCTTATTGCCGTAGACCTCGAAGGTCTTCCCGCAATACGCGCACACCTTGGTGTAGATCGCCTTGGGATTCTTTTTCTGCTCGTTGCGGTGGAGCTTCCAATATGTGCGCCGGCACTTCTCACAGCAGAACCGCTTCTTTCGTCCCCGGCGGCCTTCTTCCTTCGCGATGGGCTTTCCGCAGAAAGCGCAGGCCTCCCGCGTCTTTATCTTTTCAGGCAGCTCCTCGTCCACGGGAATACGATCGCAATCGTCCTTTTTGCACTGATACCGGACCTTCTCATAAGAAACCCCTGTGTATTCCGCAATCTTCCGATTGCTCATCCCGCTCTTTCGAAGCAGGAGCACCTGCTCATTTTTTTCTTCTGTTTGATCGTTCTTCTTCATGGATATTCTCCTTTTGCCCTAAGGTCGTAAATACAGGGATTCCTTCACTCCTCACAGGACATTTTCCGCAAGGTTGAGCAAAGGAATCTTTGCTTTCACCTATCAGCGGACACTTCCCGGGCGTTTTTGTGACGGGACGTGAAATTTTCCTGCAGGTATATGCGGACCATTTGCACGCGATTTTGAACGGTCCATGAGAATTTCTTCCTCGCATATGTATGCGGACCATTCGAGGGCAAATCGGAAATGGCCCGAGGGATTTTTTCATCCCGTCACATATAAACGGAACTTTCGGAGACGATTCGGAAATGAAATAAAAAATTTCTTGCCGGAATGGTACAGAAAGTGGTTGAACGACCGGAATTAGTCATGTAAGGTTAAATCAGAGATTCAAATCCGGAATTTACGGGGATAATGCGTATGAAAAAAATACTAATTCTGTGTATGGCAATCGCTTGTGCTATGGGAGTATCCAGCTGTGGTAACAAGGAGCCTGCGTCGAGCACAGTGACTGAGACATCTAACAGCAGTCTGGATTTAACTAAAGAAACCGAAGCAGAACCTACTGAAGCTGAGACATCTAACGGAAGTTTGGATTTATCTACGGATAGTGAGACCGAACCGGGTGATACAGATAACGCGGCCGGCGAAGATATAATTCCAAGTGTAATGGTGAACGGAAAGGTTTATCAGGATACTGGTTATATCAGTTCTGCTGGCGGATGCGGAAATATGGACGGTGAGATCACATCAACTGTTGATGGATCTGAGATGCCTTCTAAAGATGATCAGTCAAATTTTGGAAAAGGATATGGCTATCAATACGGTGGAGAAGATACGATTCTTGTGCAGATTAACAGCCAGATGGAAATATTCCGCGACATTGATTCTGACGATGATTCCATTCCTATGCAGGTCGCATGCTTCATAGGAAAAGTGAAAGAGATCAGGGATGAATCGCTGCTTATTACTTTTGTAAAAATGCCGGATGATTCCCTGTGCCTGCCATTAAACGATGGAGATTATCTTGTATCTCGGGAAAATGCAGACAGCGATATTAATGCAGGAGACACCGTGAAAGCCTGGTACTCAGGTACTGTAGAAGAGACAGATCCGTCACAGCTGGATGCTTACAGGATTGAAAAGGAAGTTGTTGATTAAGTAAATCGGAATTTATCGAGTTGTTTAGTTTGATTCAATTTCGATTTTCTTGAATAAGGAGGTGGATTGAGACAATGTGTGACTTATCGGAGGAAATATATAAACAAGCTCTCAGTTGTGGATTTGATAAATGTGGTATTATCTCCATTTCTGCACTGGATGGATTTGATGAACTTTATGATAAGAGACTAAGCGATGTTCCTTTGAGCCAATATTTTTATGAGGGTGTTGGAAATCTTAAGGGAACAAGAGCGAGATTTCCGTGGGCTAAGTCGATAGTGATACTCGCATTTGATTATGGCAAGTTTCGCTTTCCTAAGGAACTGCAAGGAAAATATGGTAAGGCATTCTTCTTGGAGCCAGAGAAAAAGAGTAAGGAACGATTTGATATAGAGAGACTTGAAAAATGGTTTTGCGAAAATGATATCAGGGCAGAAGGCGGAGAACATTTTGGAGCCCTTAGTGTAGGCCCACTCAGATACATAGCAATGAAAGCTGGGTTAGGAATCATAAGAAAAAACAATTTCTTTTATACGGAAACGGGTTCCTACAATAACTTATTTGGCTATGTGATCGATAAAGAGTGTGAACTCATTCATGAGTGTGATATTGTACCATGCTCAGAAAGGTGTAACTTATGCAGAAGGGCGTGTAAAACGAGAGCTTTAGAGGCCGCACACACAATGAATCCGTTCAAGTGTGTTTCTTTTCTGACCACATTCGGAAACTCTGATGTACCGGAGGGACTTACTGATGAAATGTATGAGGAGTGGGTGTGCGGATGTGATAACTGTCAGGATGCCTGCCCTCATAATATGCGGCATGACTGGAGCAAAGGGAAAGTATTAAAGGAACTCGAAGATATTGCATCTGTGATTTTACCTGAGAACTATGATGAACTGACAGATGAATTCCTCATTTGCAATGTAATTCCAAAAACGTCAAACCATTTGCAGGATAAAGATATAAACGCTTTAAGAAAAAATGCAGCAAGAGCAGCAACTAATAGTAAAAAAATCTAAGTTGATTAAATTGAAATTGAATGCGATAACACCCAGCTTGTCGAGCTGGAAAATTTGAAGTTGGAGGATACACGCATGAAAATTGTAATCATTAATGGAAGTGCCAGAAAAGGAAACACGCTGACAGCAATCAATGCATTTATAAAAGGAGCATCAGAAAAGAATGAAATTGAAATCATTGAACCTGACAAACTCAACATTGCACCATGCAAGGGATGTGGTGTCTGTCAATGCTCTAAGGGATGCGTCGATAAGGATGATACAAATCCTACAATTGATAAAATTGCTGCCGCAGATATGATTCTTTTTGCTACACCAGTTTATTGGTGGGGAATGTCAGCACAATTGAAACTTATCATTGATAAGTGCTACTGCCGTGGATTGCAGTTAAAAAATAAAAAAGTTGGCACGATTGTTGTAGGCGGTTCTCCCGTAGACAGTATCCAGTATGAGCTGATTGATAAGCAGTTTGACTGTATGGCAAAATATCTTTCATGGGATATGCTTTTCAAAAAATCATATTACGCAACAGCCAGAGATGAACTTGAAAAAAACAAGGATTCCATGAACGAACTTGAGGGGATCGGAAAAAATTTATAAAGCACGTTCCAAATTCCAGCTTATCGAAACAAAAATAACGGCCAGCAGGACAGCTCACAAGAGTTACCCAGTGGCCGTATTTCTTACTTCACTCTGATCTTCCATCCCACCTGGATCTGATTCACATTCCGGATCAGAGCAAGATTGAGCTTCTGGATTGCCGCCACGGACGTGCCATACTTCCGGGCGATGGCAGACAGCGTATCTCCGCTTCGTACCGTGTAGTAAGTCGCCGCTGATGCTCCGAGCATCTCATTCACCTTGGCCTGCACGGCAGCGTAGTCGTAGCCAGCGGTCGTGATACGGCTCTTTCGATCTTCGCCGTTACCCCACTTCCCAGCAAGCACCTCCCGCGCCAGCTCATCAATCGTCTTGTGTGGCTGAACCGGTGTGGTCTCCTGCACACTGCCCTGCTTGGCGTAGCCGTTGAATCCACCTGCCTTGATAATGGATGGATAATTCTGATACGAGATATCCATATCCACGTTGCCGGAAATACCGTCCACTCTCCCGGAAGACGAATACTGCCAGATTCCGTATGCCCCTCCATAGGTGCACTTTGAAGCATACTGGGCTACCCAGTGCGTGAAAGATGTGAGTCTGGAATCATCCATCCTGTCACGGAATCCGGAATAGGTAGATCCATAGATGCCAGCAAAGTATCCTGCCGCCTCAAGTGCCCGACAGAATGCGATCGTTGCCTCTGTAATTCCTGCTTTTGCAGATACAGGCTGTGCTTCGTTATCCATAAAGACTGGATATTCAAGCTGCTTGCCCTTAAGCTGCGCAAGAAACCTCTGGGCATCAGCTTCACCATCCTCTGCCGATGTGCAGGCAGGTCCTACAAAGTAGTATGCTCCGACAGCAATCCCATTTGCTTTTGCTTCCCGATAGTTTTCTTCCCATCTGGGGTCCGTATAGAAGCCAGCATCCGATCCGCCCGCCTTGATGATCACAAACTGGATGCCTGCAGCCTTTACCTTTGCCCAGTCAATGGCTCCCTGCCAGTGACTGACATCAATACCTCGAAACTCACTCATGATCTTTCCCTCCTAACGAAAAAGCCCTCCGGGCTGTGACACCCGAAGAGTCATGTAGTTCCTTGTCCCTTTGACGGAAGGGACTGCCGAGATACGAGGATCACCTCCTCTCACTCCCCTGTCTTTGTGAGCTGCTTGTAGATCTGGTTCACACCAGTTGCTGCAAGGCCGGACACGATACCGACAGCCAGTGCATTGATGACATCCTTTGCCGGGAAGTCCGGCATGAGATACAGCCCCGCAATGCCGAGCACCGCACCGACGCATCCGCAGATCACCGGGATCAGCTCATCCTTCACCGAGCCAGCTGCCTTGCAGCCGATGCCGACGAGATACGCAATCACCGTGATTGCCGCCACACTTGCAATTCCAAAATCCATAAGTCATTCCTCCTTCTTTTTATTTCTGTCTGCCGTAAGCGGCAGTTCCAGACACTTCTTATACAGGGACTCTCCGGTGCCATTTCCACCAAGGGCCTTGTATGGCTTGTACAGGTACTCTAGGTTGCTCCGGTCCTCCGGAGAGCACCATCCCCGGGCAATAAAAAAGCTGCAGGCCTGATAAATACGGTCATGCAGCAGTGCCATCATTCCTTCTTTGATTTCGTCATTCTCCTGTTTTCTCCGAAGAAGCGTCCGCCACAGCCAGGTGAGAACGGCGAGGATCAGGGCAAAGAGCTCCTGGATCCAGTATTTCAAGATAAAATCGATCAATGGAATCACCTCCTCTCACACCGCATCCGTCAGTGTGTATGTTACCTTCATTGACTGGGCGCTAGTCTTTACCACCGGAGAGCTCAGGTTGCAGATGGTGCCAAGATAGTTGCAGGCAAACGAGTAATATAAAGTATTGCTCCACAGCCGAAAACGCTGAAGGCAGTCCGTCTCATGTGAAATGTAGTATTGCGGATATCCGACACTGTTTGTCGATTCTGCGTTCAGCCTGTACTTTCCGTCCGGATAAATCACACCCGGACTTCCATAGGTTGTCATCGATCCGGATGATGTGGTGCCGGTCCACTCAAAGGTTGCGAAGACACCACCTCCGCGCATTGGATATATTTTTCTGCACCTAATATTTCCAAAGTTTACTTCTGTCACGTCGACGGTATTTGACAGGTTTACTTTGTACAGCGTGTTTTCATCATAGCTAATGAAATACAGATATCCGCTGGATACCACAGCATTTAACTGCTCATAAAAATCTGTATCACCGGTAGACTTGGCTGTCACATTTGACACAGCTATGGTTTGCTCCGCTTCTTCCTGAAAAGAGAAATCAGAAATTTTTACCTTCCGAAGCTTGATGCTTACCGTCCCTTGCGAGGTGACCGTGGGAACATATACAGCGTACAGGTACCCGTCATAACCATCCATAACCGACCAATAGTAACTGGCGGGATTGTCAAACGCAAAGTCGAACACCTGTGTTTCTTCTCCAAGGTATGGCGTGTATGCCTTGACAATGTTGGTGTAATACGGCTTCTTGTAGATTTTGCCGCCGCTATAAAGATAGAGAACCCCTGAGTTCTCATCAAAGGTGAGGGGACAATAGGATCGATCGGTAGTGAAACCGCCATCATCGTATTGTGCCCCATTGAAGGGATTCTCCCCTGCTCTTGTGTGCGTCAGTGCGAGAGACGCAATCGTGCCATTTGCCTGAGAAGTAGAAAAATCCCAGACGTTCACATAACCGGTATCCGTCCTCCCGGATTCTGCTTTGTTAATCGAGCCTCCCAGCTTGGATGCCGTATTTGCAGTCTGCCCGGCATGACCAATCAGATGTACACCCATCGGAAAGTGGACGTTATTCACATCCTCGGTCAGTGCCCCGTCAAACAAAAACAAGCCCCCCAGTGCCTTTGTGGCAGCCGGGAGCAGATCATCAAAGTGATTATTTCCTTTCGCGCCGACATTTGCCGCCAAACCAAGTACATATCCGAGGGCATTCGTAACCAGGTTGTCCTGCTCGACCCTCTTGATCTCTCCTGTGATTTCATTGTGCAGATCAATCTGCAGATGTCCTTTGAGCATTTCTTTCTCCTCCCTCTCTCAATCGTTCTTATAGGTGATGACAAAGTTCGTGAGGGAGGAAGTCTTTCCTTCGATCATGAACTCAAACCAGATCTTCTTCTTTGCCTGCGCACCAGAATAAAGAGCATCGCAGTCCGTTTCTAAGAACGCAGCCATATCGACAGGATCGGTATAGGTGCTTCCATCAAAACTGTATAAAACGGTTACCGTCCCTGTGTAAACCGCTGTCATCTGGGTGATGCCGTGAATGGTCGCATGGCCAAGATCTGCAATGCAGCGAATCGTCTGCTTCTTTGGCACCGCCTTCACAGAAGCGATCATAGCTTTCGGCTTTCCATCCGACCAGCGGTAAAGGACCGGTTTTGTAAGGCTCGTGATCTCATCAGACGTCGGCAGGGTATCAAAGCCCTTTTCCTGAAAGAACGAGGCTTCTCCGAGGTCCGCGGCAACCGCATCTGTGATCTCTGTCACCACACCATCTACAAGCGTATAGATCTTTCCGTTGAAATCCGCCAGCAGGTACTTCTTTGTGTAGGGTGGCTCCACCCCGGTGAACAGAAGATACCCGATCCCGCAGGCGTCATTTCCCCTGCTCTGGGATCCGTCTTTTGTGTAGCGGAGTACGATGGTATGTGTCCCGGCAGTAAGCGGATTCGTAAACTCTGTAAAGGTACTGACCCCGGTGCCGGACTTCTTCAGCACTTCTGTCCCATCCACCAGCACATGGAGCCAGTCATAGTTCTGCTCACTGGATACGATATAGCTTAAGGTCATGCTGCCGTCTTCCGAGAGCGTCACGGTAAGCGTTGTCTCACTGATTCCGCTGTCCGTGATCTGCCCGCTCCGGAGCGTATTTTTGCCATCTTCCTTCCAGGTATCTGCAGAGTAAAAAGGCGTGGTGCCATCCGTCACGGAAAGAATGCCCTCCTCTCCCTGCTTCCACGTATCCTCTTCGAAAGTGATCCGCATCGTATTCTCTTCCCGGCTAATGCTCATACCTTCACCTCCTCCAGGGTCTCGATTTCCGGATAGGCGCTGTAGAGATCCAGGACATCCAGCTGTCCGGTGTCCACAGTGCCGGAAGTGCTCTGGACCTTGTACAGCGTCTGCAAAGCAAAAGCATCATCGTCATTCGTGATGAGATACGTCCCGTTGTAGTCCGGTTTTCCTTGGAAAGATCCTGCGAGAGCGTATCCATCGACACACCGGTTGCCTGTCCGACCTGATTCAAAGCATCGAGGAGGTTCCCGGCATCATCGGACGACTGCCCGAAGGCATTGAGGACGGAAGAGACGTTATCAACGGAAGTACTGACGTCTGTACTGTTGAGCGATGCAAACTCTACGAACTTCTTAGAGAGATCCTCCAAGGCATCCCCCGTCAAACCAAACCTCGTGTTCACCTCACCGACGGCATCTCCGGCAGTCTGAAAGTCTGTGGGAATCGTCTCCGCGATTGACTTGGCACGCTTCTGCATGTCCTCAAGGGCTGCACCGCTTGCGCCTGTCTTCTGCGTCACGGTATCGAGCGCTTCATCGACTTCCTTCCAAGCGGCAACCGAGGCGGCACCAACCGCCGCAACAGGAATCGTGATGCCTTTGGTAAGTCCTTCACCGACATCACTGATCTTCCCGCCGACTTCCTTCATCTTGTCCCCGGCGACCTGAAGTTCTTGTCCTGCAACAGAGCCAAACTTCTTATACTCGTCCTCGAGTCCTTCCAGCGACTGCTTGGTCGCCTCGATCTCCCGGGTCAGTGCTTCCTGCTGTTTTCGCGTCTCCTCAGTCTGAGGACCAGCCTTTAGCTGGGCGAGGGCTTCCTTCTCCTCGGAAAGCTTCTTCTTGGTCGCATCGATCGCTTCGGTCAGGTACTTCTGCTTCTGCGCAAGCAGATCCGCGTTTCCCGGATCCATCTTCAGGAGCTTGTTCACATCCTTCAGGTTACTCTGGGTATCCCGGATTTCCTTGTTCACGCCTTTCAGGGCATTGGAGAGCTTGGTCGTATCGCCATCCAGCTCAATGGTTATGCCTTTAATTCGATCTGCCATAGCGTTCTCCTCCCTTCATGGCATGAAAAAAGCATCAGTCTCCTGATGCGAATTAAAACGAATCGAAATCCTCTTGCGTTGCCACCTGTCGGTACTCCTCGTCGCAGAGGTCGTTTCCGGACTCAATGATCATATCCATCACAGTTCCCTCGTCCAGTTCATCCAGTTCAGTCAGTGTCAGTCCCATCTGCTTCGCCCTCAGGAGAAACACTGCCGTGTTTACTTCCCGCTCCGTTGGGCGGCTTCTTTTTTTGACTTCGAACTTGTTCTCCTTGATCCAAGGTAGAGCGTGACGAACTCCTGCATGTGAAGAAAGAGTTCCGCTCCGTCAAACTGGTCCGCCCATTCGAGGAAGGCATCCACGTTCAGGGTATTCATGTCCCGCTTCTCTGCCTGTGCATTCATGATGAAGGCCAGCTTGTCACCGACCGTCATGTCGGTCTGGTCGTCCTCGCTGTTCTCCATCTTATTTAAGAGGATCATGAGATCCTGGTGGAACACCTGCTTGTAGCGGTATGCTGTGGTCCCCGTTGCGAGAAACGGGAACTTCTGCTCCGACCCATCAGTAAGCCGGAGGGATATTTCCTGATACATAGAATTGCCTCCTTATCACTTAGAGCTTGTCGTGGTCGTACCAGTCGAGCCGGACGATGCTGGACTCGTACCAGTCTTTGCCGCGGCAGGCGTGTAGACCTTGCTATACCAGTTCTGATAGGTCGCATCCGTTGTGTCTGCACCGGAACGGGCCTTGACGATGTTCTTCCCAAGTGCCGCATCCTTGATGCTGGTGGCGTTAATCGTCAGGCTCTCGGTCTGCACCTCGATGGAGTCCTCCTTCGTAGACGATGCCACGGAAGGTCTCGATGCCGTGCAGTTGTACATGACGTGACGGATCTCGTTCACATCGCCGTCAAACTCAAAGAGCAGCGCAAAGTGAATAGGCTGCGCATCAGCATCCTCGATCAGAACCCCGTTGCCGTCCTTAATCTCACCCAGCACGTTCTCGCGGAAGTCCTCCGGTACCATCGCAGACTCGAAGTCACCGTTGTAGCCGCTGTTCGCATTGGTGACAAAATACTGCACGCCGTCTGCCCAGAAGATCGTCTGGTCTCCCTGTGCATCCAGAGAGAGGGATACCGCGCCCGGCCATGCAACCGGATCGGCAAAGGTGGCGGTCCCATCCTCCGCAATCGTCGCGATGGCATAATGTACGTTTTTCAGGTTGTACTTGACCTTGTTCTTTTTACTTGCCATTTCAGGCCTCCTGTTCAAATGAATACAGGACCTCGTAGAGCTTCTCAGAATCTATCCAGGTCTCTGTCTTTTCAAAGAAGATCCCGCTTTGGATCAGCTGATCTTCCAGTTTCTTTTCTATCTCCGGATCCTTCTTATCCGTGTAGAGCTCGATGTCGATCTCTGTGATCGGGAAATACACGGTTCCATCCGCTGCGAAGTTGTAACTGTTCGGACAGCGGAAGCAGAGAAAGGGAGGATCCGGCCCTTCCCCTTCCGCAAAGTGATCATAGGCATAAGGGATGCCCTGCTTCTCCAGTTCTTCCAGAATCTTTATGATCTTATCCATTGCTTCCTCCCATCCTCAGCCCTTTAATTCCTTCTCAATCTCAACTGACAGCTTCCCGGTGATCTCTTCTTCGACCGGAGCGATGTGCGGGATGCCCGCAACCCTCCCTCCGCCGCGCTTGGCATGCCCTTTCTCCAAGAGATGTGTCAGTCCATAGATCTTATTGTGAACAACCACTTCTGCGCCAACCGCCGTCTCCTTCTGGACGGTAGATCGCCATCTTTTTGCGTACTTTCCGGTGCGCTTTGGCGATTTCTCCTTCAGTTCCTTCACCGCTTCTTTCCCGGCATCCTTGATCTCCTGCTTTACGATGTCGTTCACATCCTCCGCGTAGTCCGAGAGGGTCTTTTCCACCGTCGCCGCTAGATCATCTACTTTCACCTTCATCGCTTCATCTTCTCACACTTAAACTTCAGGCTTCGCTTCTTGAACCCCATCGGATCAATGGCAGTGACGTTGTAGATACTGTCCCCTAACCGGATCCGGATCTTCGTAGAGTCCAAGCCATCGAGACACTTTGCATACCGGACGGTAAAGTCGATCGCATCCGTACTGTTTGTGGTTCCCGCCTCCTGCTTTTCGGACCCTCCACTCTGTACTGGTGTCGCCCAGCAGGTGTAGAAGTCTGTCCAGGTGTTGGTATGGTTCCCATACTTGTCCTTGATGACCTCATTCTTCTGGATCGTAAGCCTTACATTCATTGCCGCGATATTCATCCCGCACCTCCATCAGAACCTGGCATCCCGTTCTCCGAAGAGAAGGTTTCGAAGCGTGATGGTCAGGGCGTGATGATCCGCTTCCTCCCGGTGTTCGTTAAGATAGGCAAGGGCATAGAGAACCGCAACAACAGTGATCGAACTGCTTTCGTCCTCGAGACTGTCCTTTCGGAGCACCGATGCCACAAGGCTCTCGGCAGCGTCCAATTCCTTCTGGATCACATCGTCCTCATCGTTTGCGTCAACCCGGAGATATTTCTTTGCTTCCTCCAGCTTTAGCATCGCTTCCTCCTCTCCAGTCAGAAAGAAAGCCCAGAGCTTTGACACTCTGAGCTCCCGTCATTTGTTACTGTATTGCTGCCTTCAATCGATCAGGCAGATGCTCCTGCCTTCAGGATCTGAACGGCCTCCGGCAGTACCAGAAGACCATCGACACGCTCCTTGGCGACATACCCGATCATGCCGTTTCCAGCGAAGAGCTCGCGGAGTTCCTGCATGGAACGGGTGCCGCGATCGCCGATGTTGTAGTAGCTGTAGTCACCAAAGGCCATCACCGGCTTCCCGGCGGCAAGCTCCGGTGCAAAGGCACTGGTATAAACTGCATAGCCAAGAAGGCGGTCCGGTTCCCCTGCCTGATAGGACGGCTGCCAGATGTAGGCGCCGTTGTTGTCCTTGAGCTTCCGGAGAGCTGCAAGGGTCTGGTCGTTCATGATGAATGATGCCTTCTTCCGGTACGGACGCTTCAGCGCATAGACCAGATCCAGCACATCATCGGTGCCAAGCTTCGTGCCGGTGAGGGTCTTTGCGACCGTGCCGCCATTGGTCTCATCAAAGAGACCGGTGGGCTTCCCCTTCCCATCGCCGTTCAGGAAGGCATCCTCCTCGGCATTGGCGATGGCGATTCCGAACTGGGTGGTGATGTAGCTTGCAAGGTCAAACATGGAGTCATACAGAAGCTCCTCGGTAACCTTCACCGCCACATGGAGCTTATGCGCATCCATGATCTTCTGTCCGAACTTCGCGTCGGTAAACTGCAGTGCTCCGCCCTCTTCGATCCATGCCGCGGTCGGCTTGGCTCCCGCGATGTTGATCTTGTGCTCACCGGAAGTCGTGATGTGGGTTGCAAGGCCCCGCATGATATTCTCTTCATTCAGAACATCAATCAGGCGGCTGTCCCACTCCTCCGGAACAAGGTATCCACCATCGGCATCCACACCCTCCTGCAGGATGTCGGAAACCTGATGGAAGTTCGTGCGCATGGCGGTCAGCATATCCTTCGCATACTGATCGGAAGCGCGTCCCTTCTTCGACTTCTCACCGGTGCTGGTCGGCATGTTGGAAAGAGGAGAAGAAGTCGGCTGACTCAGCTGTGCCTCAATGGCAGCCTGACGATTCAGACGATCGATCTCCTTCGTAAGATCCGTGATCTCCTTTTCCATGCGGTCATACGTTTCTCCATCTTCGCTAGAAAGAATCCCGTTCTCTCCCCTGTGTGCTTCGAGGAAGGCCTTTGCTGCCTCCCATGCTCTTGCTCTCTTTGCAATCAAATCCTGTACGTTCATTGTGTTCTCCTCCTCACATCATCGTGTGCAGCAGATTCAGGCGATCCATCAGAGCATCCACGCTCCGGCCTTCCTCTACTTTGCTTTCGGCATCAGGACCATCCTGTGCCTTGTTTTTAACCTTGTAGTGTTCCTTCACCTTGTTGGTGAAGGCAGCCGCCATCTGACGACTGGAATAAAGAAAACCGGTTCCAATTTTGTCATGGCTCTCTTCCGTTCCAGTTTTGTCAGGGATCTTTTCAGAAGTATCCTCACCGGATTTACTCTCCTGTGTCCCCTCCTCCGGATCTGTCTCTTCTTCCGTCTCCACAGTTTTCTCTTCCTGCTCGCTGTGATAGAGATCCGGACGCTTCATCACACGGTCTGCAAAATGAAGCTCCACTGCCTTGCTCGCATCCATCCAGGTCTCATCGTCCATGAGCTTACTGAGCTTGTTCTTGGAAAGTCCGGTCTTCTTGACGTAGGCATTCAGGATCGAATCCTTCACGGAATCGAGCATCGAGATGGCCTGCGCAAGATCATCCTTGTCCCCCATTGCCATCGTGGACGGGTTGTGAATCATCAGCATGGAAACCGGGCTTACAAGAACCTCATCTCCTGCCATAGCAATGACCGATGCTGCCGATGCTGCAAGGCCGTCGATCTTCACGGTGACCTTTCCGTCATAGGACAGAAGCATGTTGTAGATCTGCGCTGCCGCACAGACATCGCCGCCCGGAGAGTTGATCCAGAGCGTGATCGGTCCTTTCCCGGAATCAAGGTCGGACTTAAAAAGAGCTGGCGTGACGTCATCGTCAAACCAACTCTCCGAAGCGATGGTTCCATTTAAAAACAGCGTGCGTGCAGCAAAATCCGGATCTTCTCCATCCGGTGCCTTGTTCCGCACCCACTTCCAAAACTTGTTCATGTGTTCCTCCTTCCCCTTCTGTGGGGGTTTTTGTTTTCGGTATCTTCCTCAGGTTCTTCATCGGGCTCATCCTGCTCCGGAGGATCACTGCCTCCAGAACCGCTCTGGTAGGCTGCGCCAGCACTCCGAAGAGGCGTCATGCTTCCGTTGCATAAAAATAAGTTGCCACCCTCTTCGTCCGGAACCAGATCCATGTTCTCCAACCGTCGCACGTCGTTCACGCACAGAAAGCCGTTACTGATACCGGTCGCATAGCCCTGCATGCGGGATGCGTAGTTACCGCGAAGAAGCCCGTCCACGTTGAACCGGGCGTAGTAGATCATCTTCTCATCCTTCGAGAGAAGGGACCTGGAGATTGACGACTCGATCCGGGTGAGCCAAGGCTGTAAGCTGTAGGTCACGAATTCCAGACTCTGCTCTTCGATATTGCTGAATGTCGCATGTTCCAGGTCTCCGATCATATGCGGCGGCACCCGGAAGGTCCTTGCGATCTCATCGATCTGGAACTTTCGAGTATCCAGAAACTGCGCCTCCTGCGGATTGATGGAGATCGGCGAATACTTCATGCCCTCTTCCAACACCGCAACCTTCCCGGCATTCTGGCTCCCGCCAAAGGCCGCCTGCCAACTGTCCCGGACCTTTTCCGGATCCTTCAGGATACCGGGATGCTCGAGAACACCGGATGGCGCGGCTCCGTTCTCGAAGAACTTAGAGCCATATTCCTCACAGGCCATCGAAAGACCGATACTGTTCTTTGCCATCGCAATCGGGCTGTATCCCACAAGGCCGTCAAATCCAAGCCCCGGAATCTGCATCACCTCATGGGGAGACAACTTCACGATCGTCTCCTTCATGGTCGGTGCATCGTCACCCTTGGACCACAGGTACTGGAAGTAGATGTGGCCGTTCTCGTCTCGGTCTACCGTCATGCGATTCGGCATCAATGGATACAGTGCTGTGACTTCACCCTTGCCGTTCCGGATCACTTGGACGTATGCGTTCCCCCACAGTAATAGATGAGTCATGAGCGTCTCCCAGAACGAGTAGGCTGTCATCTCTTCATTCGGTTCACTATGGAGCAAGAAGTACAGTGGGTGGTCTGTCGCCTTCACCTTGCTGCCGTTCTCCTCCCGGTACAAATGCAGCGGCAGGCTTGCCACCGCTTCTGCCAGCACTCGGACACAGGCATACACGGCGGTCACCTGCATGGAGCTCCGTTCTGTTACGGTCTTTCCGGATGAGGTGTGGCCGTAATAGGCACGGTACACACTGCCGGATGTCGAATCCTGCGGATCTGCTCTTGCCTTCCTTCTGTGAAATAAATCCCGAAATCCCATGTGTCATACTCCTATCTCTGCCGCTGTCCGCAGCAGTTCTTCCACGGAAAAAGGCACCCACCGTCTTGGTGAATACCCTGTTCGTTCCTGTTTGTTTCTGGTTTATTTTACGATCCCGGTTCTCTCGACCTTGCCCTTCCAAAGCTCCTCGAAGGTTGCTCCCGTGAGGTCTGTCTGGAATTGAAGTTCAAGGTTCAGCTGTGCTTCGAACCGGTTGTTTCCCTGTGCTGTGGTGTAGGTGTTTCCGTCTTTAATGAATCTGTAGCTTGCTTTCGTCATGGCCTTGTCCTCCGTTTTGTTTGTGTGCCCTTTTCCTTTGGCATGTATATATATCACTCTGCGCCAGAAATACATCAACTTATTTCGACACATATCTTGCACAAATATCGGGAGGAGAAATGAAGCACATTATCAGAACACCACAAGGCCTCGGCTGTCGTAGACACTCTCTGTATTTTCCTGCCGGATACAGCGATCCAGTGCCATGATCGCAGCGACGATACCATCGATCTTCTCTGGGGACTTTGCCTTCGTCGGCTTGATGTTATCCGCAGCGTCGCGGTCCACCACCACGTTTAGTGCCATCCATTTCAGAACCGGATTGCCGCCGTGAATGATCTGGTCCTCCATCATGAGCTTATAGAACTCCTTGGTGGGAGGCGACATATCTTTGTACCCTTGCCCGAACGGCACCATCGTCATGCCGTCATCCTGTAGGTTGATGATGAGCTGAGTGGCGTTCCAGCGGTCGACCGCGATCTCCTTGATGTTGTAGATCTTGTAGAGATCCAGGATGAACTTCTCGATGAAGTTGTAGTCGATCACATTCCCTTCGGTCGCTTTCATGTATCCTTGCTTCACCCAAACGTCGTACGGAACCGATGCACGTCTCACGCGTATCGGAATCGTATCTTCCGGCACCCAGAAGAACGGCAGGCAGATGTATTTCTCCGTCTCATCCCGAGGTGGGAACATCAGAACCAGCGCTGTGATATCTCCGGTGCTCGAAAGATCAAGTCCGCCGTAGCACTCCCGGCCACGAAGACTGCCCATATCAATCGGTTCATTTCCCTGATCAAAGACCTGCTCCGGAATGAAGGCGGTCGTACTAGATACCCACATGTTGAGTCTCAGCTGCTTGAACACTGCTTCCTCGGCGGGATTTTCCAGCGCCTCATGGTAGTGCTCCCTGACACGCTCGATGTCGATCGTCTGTCCGAGGCTTGGATTTGCTTTATACCAGTTCTTCTCATCGTGCCAGTCCTCATCGTCTTCCAGTCCATAGACAACCGGGTAAAAGGTATGATCCACGCGCTGCCCGGAGAGGATATCCTTTGCCTTCTGATGCAGCTCGTAGCAGATCGAGTTCTTGTCGGTTCCAGCCGTCGTGATCAGAAAGAACAGTGGCTGCTCACGGGCATCACCGGAGCCCTGCGTCAAAACATCATAAAGCTTTCTGGTCGGCTGGGCGTGGACCTCATCGAAGACCAGACCGGAAACGTTCAGGCCGTGCTTGGTTCCCACCTCTGCAGAAAGGACCTGATAGAATCCAGCGTTGCTGTAATTCACAATTCGTTTCGTTGCCGCCATGATCTTTGATCGTTTCAGAAGCGCAGGTGTCATGGAAACCATCTGATGAGCAACATCGAAAACGATACTGGCCTGCTGCCGGTCTGCGGCAGCGCCATAGACCTCGGCAGACGGCTCGTTGTCTGCGTACAAGAGATACAGCGCTACCGCTGCAGCAAGCTCACTCTTTCCGTTCTTCTTCCCGATCTCGATGTAAGCGGTCCGGAACTGACGTTTGCCGTTCTCCTTCACGATGCCGAACAGGTCACGGATAATCTGCTCCTGCCACGGGAGAAGCCAGAACCGCTTCCCAGCCCACTTGCCTTTGGTATGACGGAGCATCTCGATAAACTTCACAGCCCGATCTGCCTTGGTCGGATCGTAATGTGAAGTCGGAAGCATGTACTGGGTCGGATGATAGTCTGTGAGCTTTGGCATATCTGCGGGACGTTCCTCGCTTGCCATTACGAATCACCTCCCAGCAGATTTTCCATCTCATCAGTCGGTGCGGTATTCCCCGCATCCGCTATGAGGCGGGACCGGGAAGCAGGCGTAAGACCGAACTCTGCAGCGAACTTTCCCATCTGCTTCATATAGGTCTGTGCAATGGATACCTGTGGCACCTGTTGCCAGTATCCGGAAGGCGTCCGGACGATGGATCCGTGCTGGCTGATGAATTCCTCGGCTTCCTTCCATCTCGCATAGGACTGGCAGTAAGCAGCGAAGGCAGCCATATCAACCTCGGTGAGGATGCCGAGGGCTTCCATCTTCTTTGCGAGCCTGTGCCACTCCTTTCTTGCATCCTTGTCGAGCCACTTCGGACAGGATGGTGCTTTCCGCTCTGGCCTTGGTTCGTTTTCATTCAATTTCCGTTTTCCGGGATTTCCTTCCAGCTCCTTGATTGCTGTCGGAGTCGGCTTTCGACCTCTCGTCGCCATAGGAACACACCTCCTTCCTGCGTGCAAAACAAAAGGACCGCCGAAGCGATCCCGTTCCATGTGGTCTGTATCTGTACGAGAGAAAGAGCCATGCGACCCTCTCTCGGAATTTTCATTCTAAAATGTAGTGCTACTTTGTAGTGTTTCCGGCAGTGCCGGTGTTAGTTGAATTCCTTCAGCAGGATGGCGTAGGCCAACTGACTTGCTTCATCCTCGGGCTCGATATCCCAGCCTCTGTTATCAGGAATTATCGATAACAGAGGTTATCAATACTTTTGAGTTATCACGAAACATCGCCTACATGCTCGGTATTAGGTTAAACACTCGGATATATTTCGTGATAACAAACATT